>Ga0105050_10000147_pt1 | contig 92936 bp, 86 predicted proteins | sample FRY01_FD_78088 | JGI IMG/M metagenome (GOLD analysis project Ga0105050, IMG submission 78088) | Freshwater microbial communities from Lake Fryxell liftoff mats and glacier meltwater in Antarctica - FRY-01 | ecosystem: Environmental > Aquatic > Freshwater > Ice > Glacier meltwater ... | reverse complement strand
TTACTGGTTATAACAATCGGGTTACTGTTCAGCGCACTGATGGCGATTATACGGCGGGCAGTTTTCAGGGTGTGATTTTTGCAGCCTTTCCGCTCGGTAGGCCGCCGGCACCCTTTGGCTTTGTTAGCTCAAAGACCGATTTCACCTTTTCCAACCGTAACAAGACCACTGATTGGTCGCAGGAATTGCGGCTGGAGTATAAGTCAGAACGGGCGCGTGTGCTCGTTGGCGGGTATTTCTTCGATAAGGATAATGACTCGCGGGACAACCGGGTGCTGCCGGCCAATGCTCAGGCACTGGCTAGCGCGAACATGGCTGCGGCCCGCGCTGCAGCCTGCGCTCGCTCACCACTTTGCGCATTTCCCACGACAGACACCAGCACTGTGGTCGAATCCCGCAGCAGCCGGATTGATAATGTTCGCAACATCGCAGTGTTTGGTGTGGTGCAATATGATCTGACTGATGCCTTCTCGATCACGGCAGAAGGTCGTTATCAGGAAGAGCGTATCCGTACGCTGGCTCAGAACGCAACGGTGCAGGCCGGGAACATCGGCTTGCCGGTTAGCGCAGAGCGTACCTTCAAAAGGTTTTTGCCGCGCGTGACGCTCGATTATAAGCTGACGCCTGACAATCTACTCTACGCTGTGTTCGCACAGGGGCAGAAGCCGGGCGGCTTCAATGGCCCGGCGGCTATCACAATTGGTCGCCCTAGCTTTGAAGCTGAGGATGCGACTTCCTATGAAATTGGGCTGAAGAACTCGTTCCTGAGTAATTCATTGATCCTAAATGTGGCGGCCTTTTACAACACCATCAGCGGGTATCAACTGACCCAGCCTGTGCAGATCATCAATCCGCCGTTGGCACCGCAGACGACCTCTGCAATTGAAAATGCTGGCGACGCCCGCATTTATGGCTTTGAAGTGGAAATCACCGCTCGACCCACACGGGAACTGACGCTTACGGCCAATTATGCCTATGCCAACAGCAGGTTTAAATCCGGCTTTGATGAAAACCAGGGCACATTGAATGAGGTAGCCGATGATGGGTTGGTCAATTGCTCCACTGGAGACCAGTTTCCAAATGTTGCAGGCTGCCAAACTCTGTTTGGAGACATTAAGGGTAAGGTTCTTCCCCGCGCGCCGCAGCATTCGCTGTTCGTCGATGTGGATTATCGCCGGGAGATTGGCACCAGTGGCTGGCAGGCCTTCGCGGGCATGAACGCTTACCTGCTCTCCACCAGCTTTGCCCAGGTACACAATCTGGCTTCCACCGGAGATTCCTTGGTCTCAGATATCCGCGCTGGCATTCAGAACGACAATATCCGCGTGCAGCTCTATGTGCGCAACCTCTTCAATGAAGATGCGGTGCAGCAGCTTATTCGCTATGCTGATGCCAACAACGATCTTCGTCGCAACTTCATCGGCGGGCTTCGCCCACCGCGTCGGTTTGGCGTGATTGCTGAACTGAAGTTCTGATCTCGGAGACTAAAAGAAACGCCCGGGCTGGTCTACAGTCCGGGCGTTTTATTTTGGGGTCTGGGGGCTAGCTCCCAGCCGCCGGAGGCCTTCTTCTTAAACCATCGCAGCGATGGTCTTCCATTCGAGATAATTATCCATCGCCTGTTTACCGCTGTCTCGCCCCCAGCCGGATTGTTTTACGCCGCCGATGGCGAGGCTGGCGTCATACATGGCGTGGCAGTTGATCCATACTGTGCCGGCGCGGATGTCGCTGGCCATGCGGTGCGCGTGGGAGAGGCTTTCGGTCCAGACGCTGGCGGCCAGGCCATATTGGCTGTCGTTGGCGGCGGCGGTGACTTCTTCGATATCGTCAAAGGGCTGGGCGACGACAACGGGGCCGAAGACTTCCTCGCGGACGATTTCCATGTCCGGGCGGACGCCGGTGACGACAGTGGGGGAGATGAAGGTGCCAGCGTCGCCGTGGCGGTCTCCGCCGGTAAGCATGGTGGCGCCTTCGGCTTTGGCACGGGTGAGAAAGCCTTCGACGCGCTCGGCGTGACGCAGCGAGACGAGCGGGCCCATTTGCGTGTCGGGGGCGAGGCCATGGCCTAGCTTCAGGCCTTTGGCATAGGCGGCGACGCCTTCCACAACTTGATCATGCACCGAGCGGTGCACGTACAGTCGGGAGCCGGCGATGCATACCTGGCCGCCGTTGAAGAAAATGGCGTTGGCGACGCCGGGGATGGCGAGCGCGAGGTCAGCATCGGCAAGGACTATGGCCGGCGATTTGCCGCCAAGCTCAAGTGTGACGCGTTTGAAGTTGGTTTTAGCGGCATCTAGCACGGCGCGGCCGGTGGCGGTGGAGCCGGTGAAAGCAATTTTATCTACTCGCGGGTGCGCGGCCAGCGTGGCACCGGTTTCGCTGCCGAGGCCGGTGACGATGTTCAGAACGCCTGCGGGCAGCCCTGCTTCTGTCATAAGTTCGCCGAGGCGCAGCGCCGTGAGCGAAGTGTCTTCGGCGGGCTTGAGGACGAGGGTGCAGCCTGCGGCCAGCGCCGGGGCGAGCTTCATGGCAGTGAGCACCAGCGGTGAGTTCCAGGGCACGATAGCAGCCACCACACCAACCGGTTCGCGGACGGTCCAAGTCCGCATCTGCTTGCCAGGGGCTTGGTAGTTGATTGAGCTTTCCAGCGTGTTGCCTTCGATGGTCATGGCCTGGCCGGCGAAGAAGCGAAATTGGTTTACGGCGCCGGGGATTTCCGCCCAGCGGCCTATGAATAATGGCTTGCCTTGATCGAGCGATTCAAGTTCGGCGAGTTCATCGATATTGGCTTCAATGAGATCGGCGATTTTCCACAAGATGCGGGCGCGTTCTACCGGGACGGTGCTACGCCAGCCGGGCTGCGCGGCGGCGGCGGCGTGGACGGCGGCATCAACATCGGCGGGGCTGGCGGCGGCGATTTGGCCGGTTTCTTTGCCGGTGGCGGGATCAAGCGCGGCGAAGCTCTTGTTTGTGCTTGAGGATTGCCACGCGCCGTTGATGAGCAGGCCTTTGCCGGTGGCGCGGCGAGCGAGGAAGGCTTTTGAGGCGGGCGAGAGCGCGCTGAGATCAAATGACATGGGAGTCTCCTTTAATGGTAACATTGCTTTGATGTGTGTCAGACGCCATCATGGAAACTTAAACCTCCGCCCTGCGAAAACTGTGGGGCGGCATTTTGGGCGCGGGAGAGTTGAATGGCGGTTGAAGATGATGTGGCGGCAGCGCTTTTTGCCTATGCCGATGCGTGGCGGCTGAACAAGGCGGAGGCGCTGGTGGGTCATTGGTCACAGCCGGATTTTGCTTATTATAAGGCCGAGGAAATCCGGACTTTTTATACCGAGTGGAACGAAGTGTTGGCTTATTGGGCGCAGAATGAGGGGCTGCATGATGATATTCGGCTCAAATTGACGAACATGAAGCATATTGTCTTGTCACCGGAGCGGCGGATGGTGGCAATGGATATGAACTGGGATATCCGGTTTTCGGCGGACGCGACGCTGGCCAATGGGATGCCATTTCATCATCGCAGCAAATCGATGGGGGGCTACAACCGGGTGTTGGCGATGCTGGTGCAGGCCGGCGCGGGCTGGAAGCTGGCCGGCTGGAGCGAGACACCGGATGCAGCGATTACCTATATGACCGATATGTATTACCGGACGGCCAATGAGGATTTCCGGCGCTAAAAACTAACCATCAAGCGGGCCGGCGCGGCGGGTTTTCCACCGCGCCGTATTGGCTTCAGGTGATGGGAACCGGTTTGTTTTCCAGCTTATAGACTTCATAGCTGGTGACATTGGGCTCAACCCATTTTTCCGGCGCTTCGAGATAGATGGGGTAGTTCTTCTCGGTATAGGCGCGGATATCTGCCGGCAGCTCATCGGCGGAGCCAAGCATCTTGGTGTGGCTGCGGTAGAAGAGATGGCCGGGCTTATTGCCCATCAGCATCCAGGGGAGCCAGGTGCCGAGCCGCTGCCACGCGCCGTGCGTATCGATACGATCGAGATTGCGCCAATTGTCCAGATCGGCCTTTTTGGCAATGAACTGGAGATATTCCGATACGCGGACATATTCCTGGCCCGAGCTTTCACGCGGCCATTCCTTGGGATCGAGTACGTTTTTCCAGCGGGTGTTTACGTCAAAGCTGGTCATGGCGAGATCGCCCATGAACGTCCAAGGGAGGACCAGTGGAAACTCGGTGACCATACCTTCGCCCAGCTTGGCTTCGATCTTGGGGCCAATGACTGAATTGACCGGATCATTATGGATGTGTGAAACCTTGACCAGTTCGCCGTCCAGAAGCGGGTTTTTCCATTCTTCCATGATCTTGCCGGTGCGCAGATCTTTGTAATAGCCGACTTCGCGGTGCAGGCTCTGGTAACGCGCGTCGCCGAGGCTGATCTTGCGATTGGCGCCAAAGCCTTCCACGTCAAACAGCGGCTCGATGACCTGATTGTCTCCGATGACGGCGAACACCCGGCCTTTGAACCAGCCGAGATGGCTGCCAGGGCCGACGCCGAGGTTCATACGAGCGAGGACTTCTGCGTTCTGCACCGGGTCGTTCGGATTAAAACCGCCCGGCGTGCCGCTCATGGGCGCAGCGCCGGCGGCCTGGGCGGCGGCGGCTTCGGCGAGCATGGGCATGATCGCAGCCATGCCGAGCATGCCGCCACCGGTGAGGATTTGTCGTCTGTCCATTCATAGCTCCCGAGCTGTTGTTCTTGTGTGAGACTGAACGATGCGACGGTCTTTGGCTAGCCTTGTTGATTTTGCTGCTATTGTCCGGCTGGTGGAGAGGTGCTGCGCCTAGATGATTTGCGGTGTGTTGATTTCAGAGGCGCGAGAATGGGCAGCGGCTTGCGCGGCGGGCAGGGCGGGGTTCCAGTTGCAGCCGACAAAACGTGCGCCGTTGCTAGCTGACGATTCGTCGGAGGCCAGCCAGAGTGCCGGGGCGACCATGACGGCGGGCGGATAGAGCCCGGTGTTGCGGCCTTCTTCAAACGGGCCATCGGCGGGGTTCCAAGGCGCGGCGCGGGTGCCAACGCCGGGGCCAGGAATGAGGGCGGTGTCTGCCGCCCCGCCGGGCAGCAGCACATTCATAGTGACGCCGGTGCCTTCCAACTGGCTGGCCCAGATACGACTGCTGGCTTCGAGGCCGGCTTTGGTGGGGCCATAAGGACCGCCGGGACCGAAGAGCATGGTAGGTCGTGAGGTGGAGACGTTGATAATGCGGCCGAATTTTTGCGCCAACATGATCTCTACCACGGCGCGGGTCATCATGAAGGGGCCGACGAAATTGGTGAGCACAAGATCGGTGTAAATTCCGGGATCGGCCTCCCAGAAGCGGGGCTGATCCATATAGGTTTTGCCGGGATAGACGGTGTTGCCGGCGCGCGCTGCATTGTTGATTAGCACATCGATGCGGCCAAAGGCTTGCTGCGTTGCTTTGGCCACGGCTAGGCAGGCCTGCGCGTCCGTGACATCGGCGAGCATGGTTTCGCATCTGCCGGTGCCGCGTGCGTCTAATTCGGCTTTTGTGGCGGCTAGTTCGGCGGCCGAATGCCCGCCGGTGAGCATCAGATTGGCACCGGCATCGATAAAGCCTTCGGCCATGGCTTTGCCGAGGCCGCGGCCGCCGCCGGTGATGATGATGCTGCGATCTTTGAGAGAGGGGTGGCTCATGGCAGGCTCCTAGGGTTCAAGCTGGGCGAGGGCAGCGTAAAGCAATACGCCCGTGGCGACGGCGACGTTGAGACTGTCAGCGCTGCCTTTCATGGGCAGGCTGACAACGGCATCGCAGCGCGCCAGATAGGCGGGCGGCAGGCCGGCTTGTTCATTGCCCATCAGGATGAAGCTGGGCGGGGTGATTTTGCAGGCCCGGTAATCGATGGCGCTAGGATCAAGGGCGGCGCCGATGAGTTGGCCGGGCTGGGCGGCTCTCCAGTGGAAAAATGCCTCGGCGCGAGCGCGGTAAACCTTTCGGCTGAAAACCGCGCCCATGCTGGCGCGTACGGCCTCAAGGCTGAACGGGTCGGCGCAATCATCGAGCAGGATGAGGCCGCCCGCACCCGTCGCATCGCAGCTTCTGAGCATGGTGCCAAGGTTGCCGGGATCACGCAGCGTGTCAGCGACCACCCAGAGCGGCGCGGTGCTCACGTCGAGCTGGGCGAGGTCGGTATTGGGGATGGCATAGGCGGCGACGACGCCCTGGGCATTGTCTTTGCCGGTGATGCGGCTGACCAGATCATGGGGCACGCCCAAAGCCTGACCGCCGGCGGCGCGGGTGGCGGCGATGAGACGGCGGCCGAGGTTATGGCTCTCCGCCTCGGGTGTGATGGCGAGGATGGCGGGGGTGTGCCCGGCAGCCAGCGCTTCGGTGCAGACGCGCAGACCTTCGGCGAGAAACAAGCCTTCAGCGCGGCGGGCCTTTTTGTCGGACAGGCTTTTTAGGCGCTTGATGAGCGGGTTGGCGGGACTGCTGATATCGTGAAGGATCATATTAGCTGGTTGTAATGATGCCAGCACAGGATAGCTAGCGCGCCTCTGTTCGGCTCGAAAGGCTGCGCCATACGGCGGGTAGCGGCTTCACTTGGCCGTGCGCCTTCGCCCAAAAAATGACCCATGGCAATCTGTACAGCGAGATCGCCGGCGGGGAACACATCCGGGCGGCCTTCGGCAAACAGCAGGTAGATTTCAGCGGTCCAGCGCCCGATGCCGGGGACGGCAACAAGCTGAGAAATCGCCGCCTCATCATCTTGCGGCAGGGCTTCGAGATTGAGCTGGCCGGCGAGCATCGCCTCGGCCAAGGCCTGAACATAGCGAACTTTCTGACCGGAGAGGCCAGCGGCCCGCAGGGTTTCGGCAGGACGTGAGGCAAGATGCGCGAGATCAGATGTTGTGCCCCCACAGGCAGCTTCAAATCGCGTCCAGATGCTGTTCGCGGCGGCAACCGAAACCTGTTGGCCGATGATAGCGCGTAGCAAGGCTTCCGGACCTTTGGGGCTTTGGCGCGGTGCCGGCGTGCCGATCCGCGCCAGCACAGCCTCCAGTCGCGGGTCGGCGGCCGCAAACATCGCCATGGCGGCGGAAAGCTGATCGGCATTAAGACCCATAAGGGCCTTGGTTAGGCTCGGTCTGCACCGTTGGCCAGAGCGGCAAGGCTCGTCTATGAGGTGGTTGCATGATCGACAGGACGCGACCAACCGGGTTTTTCGAAAACAAGAACCGCGCATTCTGGATTCTCCAGAGCGCGGGATGGCTGGCTTATCTGCTGTTGCGGCTGCTTTCAGGCTTTGCCAACGAGATGAGCCTGAGCTTTGCGCTGCCGGCGATCATTGTGACGGCTACGGGCTTTTCCTTCAGCTTGCTGATGGCGGCGGCCTATCGGCGCATCATCACGATGAAGCCTTTTCTTGTATGGACCCTGTCCCTGCTCATCCTGAGCGCGATGGCGGTGCTGTTTTCTGTTCTGGAAGTTTGGACGCATGCTATATTTTATGCGCCAGGCTGGGCGCCTCATGGCCTAGCGTTTCTCGGCGCTATTCTGCTGGACTTCTCGGTGGTGGGAGCCTGGATCGGGCTGTAATTCGGGATAAACTATTATCTGCTGCTGGCCGCGCAATCAGAACGAGTAGTTAATATTTCACGCCAAGCGAACAGCGCCCAGCTGGAGATGTTACGCTATCAGCTCAACCCGCATTTCTTGTTCAATACGTTGAATTCTATCTCCACGTTGGTGCTGCTGAAGCAGACCGAGCGCGCCAATGCCATGCTGTCACGACTTGCTAGTTTCTTGCGCTATAGCCTTGTGGGCGAACGAGAGGGCTTGGCGACGATGGCGCAGGAGGCAGAGGCCTTGAAGCTGTATCTCGACATTGAGCGCACAAGATTTGAAGACCGGCTGCGGACCCGATTTGATATTGCCGAAGAGGTAATGCAGGCGCGCCTGCCTTCGCTCCTTCTGCAACCATTGGTGGAAAATGCCATTAAATATGCCGTAACGCCTGCTGAAGATGGCGCCGATATCATTGTGGATGCACGGCGGATGGATGACCGGCTGATGTTGACCATTGCCGATACCGGGCCGGGGCTTGAGGGCCGGGGGAGCGCTAGCAGCGGGGACGAGACCAGCACGGCGGGAACGAATGTTGGGATTGCCAATATCCGGGAGCGGCTGGTGCAGGCTTATGGGGCCGATCACCGCTTTGAATTGGCGGAAAATGAGCCGCATGGGTTGATCGTGCTGATTGACATTCCATATCAGACACAGTCGGGTGAACAGGCTTACGGCGCCGAAGGCGTTATGGGTGTGCGTGTTGCGGGGCCAGTTATGGGGGCGTCATCGGCTACAGCGTCTGACGCTGTGGCCAGCTGAAGGGCCGAGAAGATCATGGCAATCACCACCATCCTTGTTGATGATGAACCGCTGGCCATTCAGGGGCTGGAGCTGCGGCTGCAAGCTTTTGATGACATTGAGATCATTGAGCGCTGCGCTAATGGCCGGGAGGCTATCCGGGCGATCAAGACGCTGAAACCGGATCTGGTGTTTCTTGATATCCAGATGCCGGGCTTCGATGGCTTTTCGGTGATCTCGGGATTGGCGGATGTGGAGCCGCCGCTATTTGTTTTTGTTACCGCATTTCAGCAGCATGCGTTGAAGGCTTTTGAGGCGCATGCGGTAGATTATCTGTTGAAGCCGGTTGAGGATGACCGGCTTGCTACCACCATTGAACGGGTTCGGCAGAGGCTGGCGGAGCGCCGTTCAAGTGAAGACCGGGCGCGATTACATGGCATTTTGAGCGAGCTGGCGCCTGATTCCATGGCGGACGCGCTATCTGACGCGGAAGCTCCGGCTGCGAATCGCTATGAAAAGGTACTGAACATCAAAGATCAAGGCCAGATTTTCCGAGTAGATGTGGACGATATCGAGCGGATCGATGCTGCTGGTGATTATATGTGCATCTATACCGCCGATCAGACGCTGATTTTGCGCGAGACCATGAAGGATCTGGAAAAGCGACTGGATCCGCGCAAATTCCAGCGCATCCACCGTTCCACCATAGTCAATCTCGACAATATCAAGAGCGTCAAGCCGCACACCAATGGCGAATGTTTCCTTATTCTGGGCTCAAACACCCAAGTGAAAGTGTCCCGTTCTTATCGGGAAGTGGTGGCACGCTTCCTCTGAGGCTGAACGACAGCTTTCCCACAGTTTCAGAGGCGGTTCAGCGAATCAGGTGCAATCTCTCTTTTTGGCCAGTGCCGGATTTCGGTCTTGGCGAGATTTGAGGAGGTAGAAGATGCGTCATATAATTCTCGGTCTTATCGCCGCTACCATGCTGGCGGGACCCGTGCTTGCGGACGATCGGCGAAATGACCGTGATGAACGCCGCGAATGGCGCGATGACCGACGGGATGCAAAAGCAGGTCGACGTGATGACCGCCGTGATGACCGCCGTGAGTGGCGCGATGATCAGCGCGATGCAAAAGCAGACCGCCATAACTACCGCCGCGATGACAACCGCAATTGGTACAAAGATCAACGCCAGTGGCGCTCCGTAGCTCGCAATGACTGGCGCTGGTCTGGGCCACGCTATCGTGAATCACGCTATGTATATCCGCGCGGTTTTGCCTATCAGCCATGGGGCGTAGGTTATCGGCTACCCCAAGCATATTTTGGCCGGCCTTACTGGGTATCCAATCCCTACGCTTATCGTCTGCCGCAGGCCTATCGCGGCTCGCGTTGGGTGCGGGTAGGACCTGATGCGCTAATGATCCGCATTGGTGATGGCTTTGTGTTGGAAGCGGTGCGCGGGCTTTGGTGGTAATTAAGCCTAGCGTGTAGCTGTTATGAAATAGTCGAGGCTGGAGTCGGTGCCAAGGTGAAAGCCTTGGGCCGCACTCCAGCTAAGGCCGCGAGTTTCCAGCGGTTTCAGCCCGGCGTGCACCAGGGCCTCTGAAAGTTCATCCGGCGTCATGAACCGCTGCCAATCATGGGCGCCGCGGGGGATGGTGCGCAGGATAATTTCAGCACCGGCTATCAGCACTGCCCAACTGGCGGGTGTGCGATTAGGGGTGCTGAAGATGACCAGCCCGCCCGGCGCCAGCAGCTTGGCGATGCCGGCGAGGAAGCTCTCGCGTCCCGCAACATGCTCCATCACTTCGAGCACAGTGATCAACGAAAATTGGTCACCGTCGGCTGCCAGCGACTCCACTGATTGGCAGCGATAATCAATCGTGAGCCCCTGTCCCTCAGCATGGAATCTCGCCACGGCGATGTTTTGCTCAGCCGCATCAATAGCGGTGACCTGCGCGCCCATCCGCGCCAGAGGTTCAGCCTGTAGCCCCGCGCCGCAGCCGATATCCAGCGCCCTGAGCCCCGCCAAACTCTGGCGGCTGCGCGCTTCAAGGCCAAAATGTGCCAAAGCGACATCCCGAATATAGGCAGAACGCACCGGCGTTATCTTGTGCAGCATGGCCGAGGAGCCTTTGGGGTTCCACCAGTCTTCCGCCAGATTGCCGAAAAACTCTGCTTCTGCTGGCGAGATGCTATTGTCATTACGAGGGTCGGATGAGGCAGTCATCAGACCTGTGTAACGGCCTTCGCACCCGGCTGCCATGGGCAGTTTGCTTGCCAATTGACGCAGGCGTTTATAAGTGGTTTTGCCCGCTGTAATTCGGGGGCATTCAGATAAGGGCGAAGGCAGCCGGATATGGCGCGGATCGTGATGAAATTCGGTGGAACCTCCATGGCCGGCGCGGAGCGTATTCGCAATGTGGCGGCGCGGGTGAAGCGCGCGGTAGAGGCAGGCGATGAAGTCGCGGTGGTGGTTTCGGCCATGGCCGGGGAGACGGACCGGCTGATCGGCTTCACCAAAGAAGCTGCCGCCATGCCAGACCGGGCGGAGTATGATGCTGTGGTGGCCGCTGGCGAGCAGATCACCTCAGGGCTGCTGGCCATGACGCTTAAAGACATGGGTGTGCCGGCGCGAAGCTGGCTAGGCTGGCAATTGCCGATCCGCACGTCAAAGGTTCATTCCTCGGCGCGCATTGAAAGTGTGGGCAGTGAGGCGCTTTTGGCAGCCATGGCGTCTGGCGAAGTGGCAGTGGTGCCGGGCTTTCAGGGGGTTTCTGATGAGGGTCGGGTAACGACCTTGGGCCGAGGTGGCTCTGATACGTCCGCTGTGGCGCTGGCAGCCGCGCTGAAAGCAGATAGATGTGATATCTATACCGACGTGGACGGTGTCTACACCACTGACCCTCGTATTGTGCCGCGCGCGCAGAAGCTGCCGCGCATCACCTATGAGGAGATGCTGGAGTTGGCGAGCGTGGGCGCGAAAGTGTTGCAGACACGCTCGGTGGAGCTGGCAATGAAGGAAAAGGTTCGGGTGCAGGTGCTGTCCAGCTTCACCGACACGCCAGGTACATTTGTTGAAGATGAGGACAATGAAATGGAACGCGAGCTGATTGCCGGCGTGGCTTATGACCGGAACGAAGCCAAGGTGACGCTGGTCCGCGTGCCGGACCGGCCGGGCGTAGTAGCGACGATTTTTGCGCCGCTCTCGGAAGCGGCGATTAACGTCGATATGATCGTGCAGAATATCGCCAAAGGGCAGGGGCACACCGATGTCACCTTCACTGTGCCGCGCGCGCAGCTGGCCTTGAGCCTTGATGTGCTCGAGCGCGCCAAGGCCGATATCGGCCAGGAAGCGGTGCTTTCTGATGCGGCGGTGGCCAAGGTGAGCGTTGTGGGCGTGGGGATGCGTAGCCATGCCGGCGTCGCGGTTACGATGTTCGAGGCGCTGGCGGCGCGCGGTATCAACATTCAGGCAATAACCACGTCGGAGATAAAGATCAGCGTGCTGATTGCCGAGGAGTATGTGGAACTGGCGGTGCGGGCTTTGCACAGCGCTTATGGGCTGGATGCACCGGAGACGGTGGCATGAGCCGACTGGACCAACTTACCCAGCGCGGCCGGGCGTTTCTGGGCAGCCGCCATGCGATCATGGCCGGCGCGATGACCTGGGTGAGCGAGCGCCATCTGGTTAGTGCCATCTCTAATGCCGGTGGCTTTGGCGTGATTGCTTGTGGATCGATGACGCCGGCACTGCTGGATGCTGAAATCGCTGCGACCAAAGCGCTCACCACAAAGCCGTTCGGCGTCAATCTCATAACCCTGCACCCGCAGATGATGGATCTTATCACCGTTTGTGCCGCCCATAAGGTCAGCCATATCGTGCTGGCCGGCGGTCTGCCCTCGGGCGCCGCCATTGAAGCCATCAAGGCTGCAGGTGCCAAGCTTATGTGCTTTGCACCAACCGCAGCGCTCGCCAAAAAGCTGGTGCGCTCTGGGGCAGATGCAATCATCATCGAAGGGTCCGAAGCTGGGGGCCATATTGGCCCTGTTTCGCTGTCTGTGCTGGCGCAAGAGATATTGCCGGTTATCGAAGACGTGCCGGTGTTTGTGGCCGGCGGCATTGGACGCGGCACAGCCATTGCGCTTTGGGCGAGGATGGGCGCCTCCGGCGTGCAGCTCGGCACGCGCTTTGCAGCCTCGGCGGAAAGTGTGGCGCATCCGGCGTTCAAAAAGGCGTTTTTCCGGGCATCGGCGCGCGATGCCATTGCCAGTGTTCAGCTTGATCCGCGGCTGCCGGTTATCCCGGTGAGGGCATTGAAAAATGCCGGCGCGGAAGCTTTTATGGCCAAGCAGCGCGAAGTGGCGAACCGGTTGGACCAAGGCGAGCTTAATCTGGCGGCGGCACAATTGGAAATTGAGCATTATTGGGCGGGCGCACTCAGGCGTGCGGTGGTGGACGGCGATGTCGAGGCAGGCTCGCTCATGGCAGGTCAGTCCGTGGGCATGGTGACGCGTGAGCAATCTGTGGCCGAGATCATTACTGAGCTAGTCGATGAGGCCAATGCAGCTCTCACCTCACGCGCGCCGCCGATTGCGGTTGCGGCGGCCTGATGCCGCCGGTCAACGCTGCTCGCGAGATTCTTCGCCGCCTGCATGATGTGATGGCGGCGCGCACGGGTGCCGAAGCCAAGCTGGGGCAGGTGGTTCGGATCGTGGCAGAGGCTTTGTCCAGCGAAGTGGCCTCCATCTATCTGCTGCGCGATGGCATGTTAGAGCTTCACGCCACCAAGGGCCTAAGTCAGGCTGCGGTTCACGTGACAAGACTGGCGATGGGGCAGGGGCTGGTCGGCGTAATTGCGGCGACGCGTGAGCCGTTGAGCCTCGCCGAAGCGCGCGAACATCCGGATTTTGCGTATCGACCGGAGACAGGCGAGGAATTGTTCCATAGTTTTGCCGGCGTGCCGATTGTGCGCCGCGAATCGGCCATTGGCGTGCTGGCGGTGCAGCATCTGGAGCCGCGCGCTTATGATGATGTGGAAATCGAGGCGCTGCAAACCGTCGCTATGGCGCTGTCCGAGCTGATTCATGGCGCCGGCATGGTTGATGATGCCGATGCCGCGCGGGCGCGAGCGGCGAATTCCGCGCCGGGGCGGTTGGCGGGTTTGAAGCTGGTGGATGGGCTGGCGCGTGGCGTGGCGGTGTTTCACCAGCCGCGCGTGGTCATTGAGCATACCGTGGCCGATGATACCGAAGCCGAGCGGCTGCGCGTGCAAACCGGGTTCCGCCGGTTACGGGAACATATTGATACGATGATGGGTCAGGCGGAGTTTTCGGCCGGTGACGATCATCATGAGGTGCTCGAAACCTACAAAATGTTTGCTTATGATGAAGGCTGGTTACGCCGGATCAACGAGGCGATTGATACCGGACTGACCGCCGAAGCCGCGATAGAGCGCGTGCAGGCCCGTACACGGGCGCGGATGCGTTCCATCGAAGACCCTTATCTGCGCGAACGTCTGCTTGATCTGGATGATCTGGCCAACCGGCTGTTGCGCATCGTCTCCGGCCAGCTTGGCACTGCCGCGCAGTTAGGATTGCCCGGCGATACCATCTTGCTGGCCCGCAATCTCGGGCCGGCGGAACTGCTTGAATATGATCGGCGGTTTTTGAAAGGCGTTGTGCTGGAGGAAGGCAGCCTCACCGCGCACGTTACCATTGTGGCGCGCGCCATGGGGGTGCCGATGCTGGGCCGGATACGCGAGCTTTTCGGGCAAGTTAGTGAAGGCGATGAGCTGATTGTGGATGCTGGCAATGGCGCGCTGCTGGTGCGACCGCCTATCGCCATGGTGAAAAGCTATGATGAAATGCGCGCGGCCATCGCGCGCCGCGCAAAAAGCTTTGCCCGGCTGCGTGACAAACCGGCGATCAGCCGTGACGGGCGGCGGATTCAGGTGATGATGAACGCCGGTCTCGCTGATGATACGCAGGCGCTTGAGGCCACCGGCGCGGATGGCATCGGGTTGTTCCGCACCGAGTTTCAGTTTCTGGTCTCCGCTACTCTGCCCCGGCGCGAGCGCCAACAGGCGCTATATCGCCATATGCTCGATGCTGCCGGTGATAGACCGGTGGTGTTCCGCACTGTGGATATCGGCGGTGACAAGACCGTGCCCTATCTCTCCGGCGGCGAACATGACGAAAACCCGGCGATGGGCTGGCGCGCGCTGCGGCTGGCGCTGGGCCGTAACGGGCTGATGAAAGTGCAGGCGAGGGCGTTGCTGGAAGCCGCAGCAGGGCGAACCCTGAATATCATGTTCCCGATGGTCAGCGAACCTTGGGAGTTTGCCGAGGCCAAGGCGCTGGTGGAAGCTCAGCGCGCGCTCTTGGCACGCCAAGGCCATGCGCTGCCTGCCCATGTGGCTTATGGGGCCATGATCGAAGTGCCGGCGCTGATTGAAGTGCTGGATCAGTTGCTGCCGATGACCGATTTCGTCTCAATAGGCACCAACGACCTCACCCAGTTTCTGTTCGCCGCTGACCGCGCCAACCCGCAACTTGCAGACCGTTATGACTGGTTGTCACCCGCCATTCTCCGCGTCATCCGCCGAATCGTTCGTGCCGCAGCGGCGGCAGGCAAGCCGGTGACGGTATGCGGTGAAATGGGCGGGCGGCCGCTGGAGGCACTGGCGCTCCTGGCCATTGGCATTGAGCGGCTTTCCATCACGCCTGCCGGCATCGGGCCTATCAAGGCAATGATCATCTCGGCAGATCTGGCTGCTGCCTCGGCGGCGATGCAGGCGTGGCTTGATGCGCCGGGCAGCAATATCCGCGAGGGGCTTTCAGCGTTGGCGGCGGCGCAAGGCGTAGATCTTGGCTGAGCTTGCGGTGTTCAGCTTTGAGGAATGGTCTTGTGCCAATTGGTGACCGAGCGGCTCTCGAACAATCCGGCCTGATGATAAGGATCAGCCGTTGCAAACGCGATCGCCGCATCACGATCATCAAAATCAATAATCAACAAGCTGCCCATGGCCCGGCCATCAGGGCGCAGCAACGGCCCGGCCACCAGCACAGCATCGCCCATAGCGGTGATATGCGCGAGGTGCGCGGGACGATTTGCCACCCGAAGCTCCCCCGAGTCCGGCTTGTCGATGCAGTGAATAGCGAAATAAGGCATTGGCAACCTTGTAATAAACAACAAATACAGCACAGCCGAATCCAGCCTGCTTCCAAGCCTAGCTGCGCTTTGCGCCCTCGGAAAGGGCTCGCGTGAAAAGTGCCGCATTGTATCTGCCGGGCATCGTCCTTTGCCTGTGCCTGTCGCTAACCGGGGAGGCTCTGGTGCGCTGGCTTGGCGTGCCGCTGGCGGGGCCGATTATTGGGCTGATTGTCTATAGCCTATGGCTTGCCAAAGGCCGGTGGATCAACTGGAGCCGGCCCGGCGCCCTGCTGCTGACCCGCTGGCTGGGGGCGTTTCTGGTCCCGGTATTACTGGGGCTGTCCTTGCATCTGGGAGCGCTGGCCGCCGCCTGGCTGCCGATGATGCTGCTAATGTTGGTCACCACCATGGCCACAGGGGTGGTGACGGCCCTGCTTTTTCGCTGGCTCTCCCGGCAATGACGTTGTTTCACGCTCTTGTGTCTGTCGGGGTAATGCTCGGCTTTGCCGTGATGCGCTATGTTTCGGGCCGGCTCGGCCATCCGGCCTGGGCGAATCCGGTGTTTGCCACGGCGCTCATCATTCTCTCGCTGCTGGTATGGCGGGGCATAAACGTGGCTGATTTTCAGGCCCTGGCAAGCCCTCTCGGTTGGGCGCTGGGGCCGGCGATTGTTGCGTTGGCGGCCGTCACCGATCTTGTTCGGCCCTTGCTCATCGGCCGCGCCCGCGCTGCCCTGCTGGCTATCATAGGCGGCAGCCTGTTCGGCATGGGCTTTTGCTGGGCGCTGGCGCATCTCGTGGGGCTGGACAAAGCCTTGGTAGCCGCGGTCTCGGTAAAAACCGTGTCCTCACCGTTCCTAATTGCCATTCTGGGGCGGTTTGAGGGCCCGGTGGGGCTGGCAGCGGCTCTCTCCGTCGCTACGGGGGTAATCTCAGCCATGCTGGTGCCGCTGCTGCTGGACAGGCTAAAAATCACAGACCGTGATGCCCGGGCGCTGGCACTGGGCGTCTCCGGGCATCTGGTGGCCAGCGAATATGCCATCCGCAGCGATCCCGCGCGCGGCGGGCTGGCCATCATCGGGCTTGTCATCACCGGTCTGATGGCCGCGCTGCTGTTGCCGCTGCTCTGGGGGTGGCTGCTCTAGCGGCGGTTGCCGCGGGTGCGGGCCAGCTGGCGGCTGGCATTGTCCTGCCGCTGGTCAATGCGAAAGGCATCGCGGCGGCTGTAGCGGCCATCAGCGGAGAGCCGCTCTATGCCATTGTCGATGCGGCCCAGCCGACGATTATTGGCGGCGGCTTCGCGTGCATTGATGCTGCCAGTGGCTATGCCGGTATCCAGCCGCGTCTGCTGGCGCTCGGCGCGGGCAAGGTCAGCACCAAGCCGAGCATCACCGGGCGACCCAGCACTGGACGACCCAGCAAATACAGGGGCGGCAAGGGCGAGGCTGGCGATAAGAAGGTGAGATAGGCGCATGAGGCGTCTCCTGTTGGTATCATCCTGTTGGTGTTAGGGGTGATACGTGCCAATCAGCCAGAACCCCTCGCATCAGCGCCGCGCATGGTTGACCACAGGCTCAGGGTCCGCTAATGCCCCGCCCTTACCGATGGATAGGGGCTAACGCTCATACCCTAGGGGATAAAGCTTCAAACCACGCCGGCCTTGGCCGACCAGTATCAGGAACCTAGATCATGTCGCGCGTTTGCGAACTCACTGCCAAGGGCCGTATGGTTGGGAACAATGTGTCTCATGCCAACAACAAGACCAAGCGCACCTTCCTGCCAAACCTGCAGAATGTGACGCTTATCTCCGATGCGCTTGGCCGCTCGGTGCGTCTGCGCGTCTCCACCAACGGCTTGCGTTCGGTTGAGCATGTTGGCGGCCTGGACAATTGGCTGCTCAAGACCAAGGCTGATCTGCTGAGCGTGCGCGCCCAGCGGCTGAAGCGCGAGATTGCCAAGAAGGTTGCGGCAACGGTGCCTGCGGCCGCTGCCTGAGCGAATCGCCTTCAACCAGCGTTTCAGAGCGGCCCGGTCAAACCGGGCCGTTTCTGTATCTAGGGCATATCCAGCGTAAATTTCATTAACAAAGTCTTCTGCAAACTCGACAGATTATCATCGGATACGACGTAGACCGAAAGGCCCTTGCCTTCAGGCACCACCGCCAGCCCCTCCATATTATCAAGCAGGAACGGCGCTTCCCATGTCGCCAACACCTCCGCCTTCACCCGATCAGCAGGAACCTCAGCAAAAAGCGGCGTCAGATCAACGAGACTAATCGCGGCCCCCGCGCCCCGCAGATTAAAGCGCCGGTGAAGCAGCAGCATCCGATGGCCGTCAATCATCACAGCATCGGTCGGTCTGTGCTCCTTTATGCCGGCAAGCCCGACTGTCCGCGTCCGGCCCCGATACGTGAGCAACGCAAGCCGCGCACCATCCTTCAAAACAACATCTTCAGACACAATTACCCGCGCAGCCTTACCATCAGGCCCCCCCTCACGTACGCGCCAGCGCACCATCGCCTCGCCGCCGCCATTGGCAGGCCAGTCCGCCATCTCCGGCAGTATTTCAGTGCGTATGGCCGCATTGTTCAGCGTATGAGGGCGCTGCGTATCTAGGCCCTGCCAGTGGATGACCCGATGGACCTGTTCAAAAACCACACTGGCCTCGCCGGTCTGTGGGTTCCAGTCCAGCGCTTCAGCGTCTCCAGCTTCTTTGTCCGCCGCCGGCTTGCCATCAGCCATGATCATCGGGCGCATTTGCACGTCAACAATCCCCACCAGCCGCCCCTGTTTTTCCAAGGTGCGGAAGCTCAGCCACTTGCCTGTGTCAGTGATGGCGAGGAACTGCCCCTCCGGCCCCGCCCGCAGCCCTGAAATGCCGCCAAAACCATTATTTGTGCTACGAAGTTGAAGGGCCCCCCTAAACACCAACGGTCCAATCCTGTCAGCGCCGGGATCATTGCGGTTAAACGGCAGCGATGTGGCGCTGACCCGCAACACCCCACCTCTGGCCCCCGGGTCCGAGTCGCCGCCGCCTGCCCGATCCGGCGCTAGCACCAGCGCCACACCAAGGCAGGCAAGCCCCAGCCCAAAAGGCCAGCGGCGCAGAAAAGAAAGCCGAGACATCACGCAAGCCGTAGCAGCGCCTGAGTCTTGCCGCTATCCACATGCCGATATGATGCCCTCTCCCCACGATATTTTGCACCGTATCTTCGGCTTCTCCGCCTTTCGCGGCCAGCAGCAGCCGATCATCGAGCGGGTGTGCGCCGGCGGTGATGTGCTGGCCATCATGCCCACGGGCTCAGGCAAATCGCTCTGCTATCAAGTGCCGGCGCTGGTGCGGCCGGGCTGCGCGCTGGTCATCTCGCCGCTGATCGCGCTGATGGAAGATCAGGTTCGCGCGCTGCGCGCCAATGGCGTCGCCGCCGGCACGCTCAACAGCCAGAGTCAAAACAGCGATGAGACCTTCCAGGCGCTTCGCGATGGCCGGCTTGATCTGCTTTATGTGGCGCCCGAGCGCGCCGCGACAGAGGGCTTCCGCGCCATGATCGGGCGCACGGAAGTGGCGCTGGTGGCCATTGATGAAGCGCATTGCGTCAGCCAATGGGGCCATGATTTCCGCCCTGAATACCGCCGCCTGAAAAGCCTGTGCGACGCGCTGCCCGGCGTGCCCCGCGTCGCGCTCACCGCCACCGCTGACGTGGAAACCCGCGCCGATATATGCGCCCAGCTAGGCATCGACATCGAGCATATGGTGGTCGCTGGCTTTGACCGCCCTAATATCCGCTATCAGGTCAGCGCCAAAACCGATGCACGGCGTCAGTTGGTCAGCTTTGTTCAAGCGCAAGGCGGCCAATCCGGAATTATTTACACCAACACCCGCGCCGATACCGAGAAGGTGCGGGACTGGCTGAAAGAGGCCGGCCTGCAAGCCAGAGCCTATCATGCCGGCCTTGATCCAGAGGAACGCCGCGCCAATCAGGCCGCCTTTGTGCGCGCTGAAGACATGGTGATGGTCGCCACCATCGCGTTCGGCATGGGCATCGATAAGCCGGACGTGCGCTTTGTCGGCCATCTCGGCCTGCCGAAATCCATTGAATCCTATTACCAAGAAACCGGCCGCGCCGGGCGTGATGGGGATCCGGCCTTGGCGCAGCTAATCTGGGGCGTGGATGACATTCAGCGCCTGCGCGGGTTTATCGATCAAAGCGATGGCAACGAGGCCCACAAGACCCGCGAACACACCAGGCTGGCCGCGCTGATCACGTTTCTGGAAACCACCGGCTGCCGCCGCCAGCCGCTACTGCGCTATTTCGGAGAGCCCGAGCCCGAACCTTGCGGAAACTGCGACAATTGCCTCTCGCCCCCTGATGTGGACGATATGACAGAAGCGGCGCAGAAATTCCTGTCCGCCGTGGTTCGCACCGGCCAGCGTTTCGGCGCCGCCCATGTCATCGATGTGCTCTCGGGACGCGCCAATGATCGCAGTTCACGCTTTGGCCATGAGGCGCTGAGCGTATGGGGCATCGGCAAAAACCTTGGCACAGACCGCTGGCGGGATGTAGCACGTCAGCTCGAAGCGATGGATGCCTTGCGCCGCGACCCCGAACATCGCGGGTTGGCAATCGGCCCCAATGCGCGAGCGCTGTTACGTGGCGAAACACAATTGGCCATGCGCCGGGAGATTGTTGATCCGTTGAAACCGGCACGCGGGGCCAACAAAAAGCGCGCCGCAAGCGAGGCGACAGCCGCCATGCCGCCCGCCGATCAGGCGATGTTCGAGCAGCTACGGACGCTGCGCCGAGAGCTGGCCGTAGAAGCCGGCTTGCCGCCCTATGTTATCTTCCACGATTCAACCCTGCGCGCGATGGCCGCAAACAAGCCTCGCACCTTGGACGATATGGCCAAAATTTCCGGGGTAGGTGCCGGCAAGCTAAAAGCCTGGGGCGAGATGTTTATTGAGGCGATCCGGAGTGCCGCCTAATGCCCAGTTAGCGGCAGCGCCGATCTCGTCCGCCGCGCTCAATTGCTGCCCCGGTCACAGCACCTAAGCCCGCACCAAACACTGTGCCCATAGTGCGGTTGCCACGGCCCGCCACCTGATCCCCCAACACGCCGCCAATTACCGCTCCAAGTACAGCGCCTGTCGCGCCGCCGCGGCCACGGCAGGGATTATAGCCCCCATTGTAGCTATTGCCATAGCGGGTATCATATCCCTGATAGCGCCGGTCATAGCCGCGAACCGGATAGCCACGTTGATCTACATAGCCACGTTGGGGATAGCCGCGCTCATCATAGTAGCCGCGCTGATCATAATATCCGCCATTGCCGCGAACATCCTCATATCCCCACCCATTCTGGGCAGGTCCGCGCCGCCAGTCGTCCGCAAGCACGGGCGCCGAAAGAGTCAACAGCGAAGCGGCAGCGGCAAATGTGAAAGACAGGCGCATCAGACAATCTCCTGTTCATCCCTACTAAGAGGGGGTGGTGAAATTGTTTTGTATGATTCGCGCTTAATTGTTTCTGAATTCCCCGTTATATTGCATTCATCTGACCATTGCTATTATCAAGCTTCAGTAGGAGCTTCTCATGCAAAAACTCAAACTTGCGCCCTTGGCAGTAATTATAACAGCCTCGTTCATGCCGCTAGCGCCTGCCATGGCGGAGAAAGTAAGATATGAGCATAGCGGCAATTATTACGAAACCAGATCTGAATGCCTGAAAGCCAAGAAGCGTTCTGAAAAGCGCGCCACAGTCGTTGGCGCGGCAGTTGCTGGTGTCGGCGCGGCCATTCTCGGCGGCAACCTGGGAGAAAGTGCGCTCATAGCCGGTGGAGGAGCTGTCGTAGGCAATGTGATCGCCAAAAAATCGAAGAAATGCTGACGGGTATCAGCGCCTTCCCCTGCGCTTCGGCATATCGCCTTCAAACAACGCCGCGAGCTGATCAATAATCGTCCCGCCCAGCTGTTCGGCGTCCATGATGGTAACGGCACGGCTATAATAGCGTGTCACATCATGGCCGATGCCTATAGCGATCAACTCCACAGGGGACCGCGTCTCAATCTGGCGGATGACATGGCGCAAATGCCGCTCTAAATAATTCCCGGAATTCACAGACAGCGTTGAATCATCCACCGGCGCCCCATCGGAAATCACCATCAAAATGCGCCGATCCTCGCGCCGGGCGAGCAGCCGATCATGCGCCCAGAGCAACGCTTCGCCGTCGATATTTTCCTTGAGAAGCCCTTCACGCATCATCAGGCCAAGGTTCTTGCGCGCCCGCCGCCATGGTGCATCCGCAGGCTTGTAAACAATATGACGCAGATCATTCAGGCGTCCGGGCTTGGGCGGGCGTCCATCTGCTAGCCACTTTTCCCGCGCGAGCCCGCCTTTCCACGCTCTCGTCGTAAAGCCCAGAATCTCGGTTTTCACCGCACAACGTTCCAGCGTGCGGGCCAGAATATCCGCACAAATGGCCGCAATCGAGATAGGACGCCCCCGCATCGAGCCGCTGTTATCAATCAGCAACGTCACCACGGTATCGCGGAAATCCGTATCCCGCTCCACCTTGTAACTCAGCGCATGGGCCGGGTTGGTAACAATCCGCACCAGCCGGGCCGCATCAAGCAGCCCTTCTTCCTGATCAAAATCCCAGCTACGGTTCTGCTGCGCCATGAGCCGGCGCTGCAACCGATTAGCGAGCTTGGTGACCGCCGATTGCAGCGGCACCAGCTGCTGATCCAGATAGGAGCGTAGCCGGGTAAGCTCCTCAGCATCACACAGATCTTCGGCTGAAATCACTTCATCATGGGCGGCCGTGTAAGCCTTATAATCAAAATCCAGCGGCACTTCACTCTCGGGCCGGTTCGGGCGCCACGGGGACATCCCCTCCTGCCCCTCCTCGCCAGATTCAGCATCGGACACCATGTCGGTATCCATATCAACTTCACGGGTTTCGCCGTCTTCGGGCGGCTCGTCGCCGTTCTCGGCCTTGGTCTCGGTAGAATCTTCCTCTCCGCCCTTGTCGGGCTGGTCCTCATCCTCGCCGTCGCCGGGCTGATCGTCCTGGTCCTGTTCGTCCTCGCTGCTGTCTTCATCCTCTTCCGGCAGCGTGTCGGGATCCTGCCCCAAATCAAGGTCGGCAAGGATATGGCGCATCACCCGCGCAAACGCCGCCTGATCGCCGCTGGCCCGCGCCAACTCATCAAGATGCGCCCCCGCCTTGGCTTCAAGATCGGCACGCACCATCGCCATGGCGGCCAGCGCGGTGGTCGGCGGCGGGCTGCCCGTCAGCCGTTCACGCGCCAACAGGCCTAGCGCTGTAGCCAGCGGCACCTCCTCAGGCGTCCGCGCCCGCACAATCGGGTCAGCCCGCACCCGCGTCTCGGTCATGCGTGCCAGATTAACCGCCACCCCGGCCATGTCGTTGCTGCCCAGCGCCTCCACCCGCGCCTGCTCCAGCGCGTTCCAGATCTCACGTGCATCTCCGGCTTCAGGCTGGCCGAGCCCATGCAGCCTCGGATCATGGTGCCGGTGGCGCAGCGCAAAACTATCCGCCCAGCCGCGCACTTCCGCCACCTGCTCAGGCGGCAACGCCCGCGCCGGCTGCGGCACACGCGCCGAGTCGCCATAGCACCCGGGCTTGTCAGCCGTATAAGCGAGCTCCACCTCCCAGCGCGCATCGCCCATATTATGGCCCATGGCGCGCAGCGTCGCGGCTACAGCGGCGCGGAAGTCTTCAACGGGATTATCAGGCGCTGGCATAGCAGCCGGGCCTTAACGCCGCGCCTTGAGCAAAACCGATTCCGGCAGCTCCTCGCCAAACACCCGCTGATAATATTCTGCCACAATGCTGCGCTCGGCCTCATCGCATTTGTTGAGGAAGCTCAGCCGGAAGGCAAAGCCAATATTGCCAAAAATCTTGGCATTCTGTGCCCAGGTAATAACCGTACGCGGGCTCATCACCGTGCTGATATCGCCAGACATGAAGCCGGCCCGCGTCATATCCGCCACGCGCACCATATCCGCCACCTGCTTACGGCCCGCTTCAGTATCAAAGCTCGGTTCTTTGGCGACCACAATCGCCGTTTCAGTATGGTGAGGCAGATAATTCAGCGTGGTCACAATAGACCAGCGGTCCATCTGCCCCTGATTGATCTGCTGGGTACCATGATAAAGTCCGGTGGTATCGCCAAGCCCCACCGTATTGGCGGTGGCAAATAGCCGGAACCATGGGTTCGGACGGATCACCCGGTTCTGGTCAAGCAGCGTAAGCTTGCCCTCAAGCTCCAGCACGCGCTGAATCACGAACATCACATCAGGCCGCCCGGCATCATATTCATCAAACACCAGCGCCGTGGGCGTTTGCAGCGCCCAAGGCAGAATGCCTTCGCGGAACTCGGTCACCTGCTGGCCATCACGCAGCACAATCGCATCCTTGCCGATCAGATCGATACGGCTGATATGGCTATCAAGGTTGATCCGCACACACGGCCATTTCAGCCGGGCTGCCACCTGCTCAATATGCGTAGATTTCCCGGTGCCATGATAGCCCTGCACCATCACCCGGCGATTGAAAGCAAAGCCTGCAAGAATGGACAGCGTCGTTTCAGGATCAAACACATAAGACGGATCAAGATCGGGCACGCGCTCATCAGCGACGGAAAACGCCGGCACCTCCATATCGATATCTACGCCAAACATCTCACGGGCATCGATCATGATATCAGGCGCCATAAGCGCAGGGTTGCCATGGGGGTTGGCAAATTCGGGGGAAGGGGCAGTGGCCACGGGGATCAGGACTCCGACTTGAATCGCGGTTGAAGGCGAAGATGCGTATAGGCTGCGACGATTGCCTGCAACTTTCCTTCATAGCTACGGTCGCCGCCATTGCTGTCAGGATGGTAGCGCCGCACCAGCGCTTTATACGTCCGTCGCACCGTAATTGCTGTGGCCGCATCATCCAGCCCTAGGGCGCCAAGCGCTTTAGCATCCGCCGAGTCAGGCCAGCGACGCGGTGATGCAGGAGCATAACGCGGCTTTGTCGCAGCCCCAAAAATATCATGGGCATCGCCAAAGTGAAACGCCTGCCGTCCTTTTTCAGTAACGATTCGTTCCCAACCAGCCAGCGGCGACTGCGCTTCGTGAATCTCGTCAGGCGACAGGCCATCGAAGAAATTATATTTGGCATTGAAGGCGCGGACATGCTCCAGACAGAAAAACTGCCAGCCTACCCGGTCGCCGGGCATCCGATTGCTGAGAGGCGCCCGAAACTCCCCGGCCTCTTCGCAGCCCGCCACCGCGCACGGGCGCGGCGTCTGTCCTTTAGAGGCTTCTCGGCCATGAAAACGGCTGGCAGCGATAACGCTTGTATCCTTCACTTGGGCTAAGACTATTGTATGGAGGCGAGGCAAGGCTCGATGCAATGCCGAATAGGATAGATATATGACTGAAAACATAGGCCCGGTGGCCCGCGAGATGGAGACGCGGTTGATTGCCGCACTCGCCCCCACCACGCTAGAAATCATCGATGACAGTGAAAAGCACAGCGGCCATGCCGGCCATGATGGGCGCGGCGAAAGCCATTTCACCCTCATCATCGAAGCCCCAAGTTTCGCCCGCCAAAGCCGTGTCGCCCGCCAACGCGCTATATACGCAGCACTTGGCGATCTCATGCAGGAGCGCGTGCACGCGTTGGCAATCCGCGCCAAAGCCCCCGGTGACGCTTGAAGCCAATGATAAGCGCGGTTAGAGCCTGAAACTTCGCCGGATTAGCACAGCGGTAGTGCAGCGGTTTTGTAAACCGAAGGTCGGGGGTTCGATTCCCTCATCCGGCACCATTTCCAGTCTTTAGCCAAACGGGCCAGCCTCCCCCCGTTTTGGCCCCCGTTTTGGCCGCAGCCGCGCACACACAATGCCCGCCCCGATCAAGCCCATGCCGGCCAGATGAAACGGCCGAATGGCCTCTCCAAGAAAAACCGCCGCCAGCACCGCACCCATCACCGGCAGAATGTTCATATACAAGCCCACAGCCGACGATCCAATCAACGCTACCCCGCGATTAAAGCAGAGATTGGCGAGAAACGACGGGAAGATACACACATAGCCAATCGCCAGCCAGCTCCCGGTCCTATTCTCGATCAGCCGCCCACTCGCCACTTCGGCCAGATAAAATGGCAGCACAGAAACCACCCCCACAGCAAAAGTAACCGCCAGAAAGCTCAGCGGATGCACCTTCGGGCCTTTGCGCAGCAGCACCGAATAAAGCGACCAGATCACCACCGCCGTCATGATGATGAGATCGCCCCCGTTAAACGCCAGCCCCAAAACCACCCTCAGATCAGCTTTTGAAATGATGATGAGCGCGCCAGCAAGCGATATCGCAACACCAACCAGCTGCAAAAACCGCGTGCGTTCCCCAAACAGAAGCACACCCATCAACAGGATAAGCCCCGGCTGAAGCGACTGTAACAGCACACTATTCACCGCCGTTGTCGTCTGAAGACCCATATATAAAATCGTATTGAATGCCCCAATGCCCAACACCCCCAGCAACACCAACATCGGCCAGGCGCCGCGTAGGGCATCTGCATCACGTCGCAGATGCGGCCACGCGAGCGGCAACACTAAGAGCAGCGCCAATGTCCAACGCCAGAAGGACAGTGCAACCGGCGGTACCAGCCCATAAGCGCCGCGCGCTACAATGGAGTTCCCGGCCCAGAACAGGGCCGTAAACGTCAACAGAAGATATGGCATCGCCCAGATCTGACCAGCAAAGCGCTGCATGGTTGGCATTGGGGATGATAACGGCGATGTCATTCAGTCTAAAATCTCTCTCGGCAACGCTGTCACCGGATAATGACCGCGCGCTTTCCTTGTGCATCATATGCTTGCGATAAAAATAGTTTTAATGCTTTGAAAAGGGCGATGTTGAAAATTGACGACCCCATAACGGCAGCTTTTGATCGTCTTTCGGCCCACAAAACCCTTGCGCGCCGGCTTCAGCACTTGGGCGTTAGCCCCGGTGATGTCGTGCTGCACAAGGCCCCGCAATCCGAAGCCGCAGCGCCGCTTTTTCAAGGCTGTATGCGGCTGGGTGCGGTGTTCGCGCCTATCGATTGGCAATGGCCAGACTATCTGGTGGCAAAAGCTGCCGGCCATCTCAAGCCCGTAGTCGTGGTTGCCGCCGCTGCCGATCTTGCCAGCCTTAACGCTCTTTTCCCCGCCGCCGGCGCTCTGGCGCTGGAGGATATTGCAAACCAGCTCAGCGATACCAGCGCCGTTTCGCCCGGCGATTATGCCCCGCACCAGCCCGCCGCCTATCTCTTCACCTCAGGCTCAACCGGCGTGCCCAAGGCCGTTGTGCTCAGCCGCGCCGCTCTTGCCCATGGCGCCAAGGTTACGCTGGAGAGCTTTGGCTGGCAGCCCGGCGAGCGCCTGCTCAATCTGCCAGAGCTGCATACCATGAGCGGGCTACGCAATGCGCTGGTCGCGGCCCCGCTTGGCGAGCTTGAATGGCTGGCGTCCCCGGCAGCAGAGCGCAGCAATATCTTCGCCTTAACCGATCTAATCCGCACCAGCGGCTGCGATCATCTGGTCTCCGGACCGGCGCTCATCAAACAGTTGCTCCTCGGAGCAGACCGCGTGGAAGCTGGCAGTCTCGCGCGCTTACAGGCCATTTACTGCACGGGCGCCGCGCTCAACCCCGCCGCCGTAGCGGCTTTCCACGCCCGCTTCGGCATCCCCATCATCAACTATTACGGCCTTACCGAAACCGGCGGCATCTGCCTCAGCCAAAGCCGCAACGGCTGGACCCCGCAGGACCAAAGCCTGGGCCGTCCCGTCGGTTGCACAGCCCGGCTGATGCCCGTGACAGGCGGAGACCACGAAAACGGCGGCGAAGAAGGTGAACTGCAAATCCACAGCCCCCAGCTCATGAGCGGCTATCTGAACGACCCAGCCCGCACCAAAGCCCGCTTCCAAGGCAAATGGTTGCGCACCGGCGATGTCATGCGCCGCGATCCCGCCGGTAAATATCACCTGCTGGGCCGCGCCGAGCTGTTCATAAAAACCGCCGCCACCGATCGCATCCATCCCGAAGAAATCGAGGCCGTTCTGGAAACGCACCCAGATGTGCTGGAGGCAGCAGTCTGCGGCCGCGCCGATGCTGATGGCACCGAACGTCTCGTCGCCTTGGTCGTGCTAATCGCTCTCGCACTCGTCCCCATCGGGCTAGATGCTCAGCTTGCCCGCTTCATCACGCAGCGGCTAGGCAGTGGGCGGCGTCCCCAAGAAATCCTATTCGTCAAAAGCCTGCCCCGCCTGCCAAGCGGCAAGCTGGCCCGCGCTGCCCTGAAGGACTTGCTGCAATGACCCTGCCCATGGCCACAGTCTCCCGCGCCGGCATTGCCGAGGCCGCGCGCGCCGGCAAAGTCTGGCTCCGCACGGATAAACGCGCCGTCAGCTATGCCGATCTGCAAAAACGCATCGGCAACATCGCCGCCTTGGCCGCCCAGCACGGCCTCAGCATCGGAGACCGCGTGGTGATAGCCACCCACGATGATTGCGAAGCATCCCTGTTGTTTTCAGCCCTAGTCCTGAACGGACTCACCGCAGTAAACCTTGAGCCTGACACCGGCCCCGCCCGCGCCGCGGCACTAGTGGCGCGCGCCGCCCCCCGCCTTGTCATCCTGGATCAAGACATCGCCAAAAAATGGCAACTGCCGCCTGCCACGCCGCTTATCAAAATCGTCGCGGCCGCAACCGGCGGCGGCCTCCTCGGCGGCCTGCTGAAAACCCGCGCCAAAGAGGGCCTTGCGGCAGAGCTGGAGCGCGTAGGCGAAGCAACCCCCCCGGCCCATATCCCGCCCGAAACATTGGCTTATATCCTGTTCACCTCCGGCACCACCCAGCAGCCCAAGGGTGTCTGCATCAGCCACCACGCGCTGTTCAGCCATCTCGCTACCTTGAAGCAGGTGCAGGGCCTCGGTCCGCACAGTGTCATTTTAAACACCCTGATGCTCTCGCACGCTGATGGCATCATCCAAGGGCCGGTCATGGCCTTTTACACCCAGTCCATCGTCCACCGCCCAGTGGCTTTCGCCATCAGCACCATCGAGCAGCTACTGGATTGCGTCTATCGCCTGCGCATCACAAACATGATCGCCGTGCCCACCATGCTGGCTCTCATGGTCCGGCTCTCTCGCAATCAGGACGACGCGTTCAAAGGCGGCGATTTCCAACTCCTGACATCTTGCGGCGCAGCCCTAGACGTCGCCCTCTGGGAGGCGCTCGAAGCCAAGTTCGGCGTCACCATCCTCAATCTTTATGGCCTCACAGAAACCGTCACCGGCGGTGTTTTTGCAAGTGCTGCCCTTGGCACGCGTCAGCCCGGCAGCATCGGTAAACCCATTGATTGCGAGCTGCGCCTCATCAACGCAGACGGCCAAGAAACACCCCCCGGCGGCGAAGGCGAATTGCTGATACGCGGTGACCTGCTGATGTCCGGCTATTTCGGCGACGCAGCCCTAACTCGCGAAGCCATGGACCCCGAGGGCTGGTTCCATACAGGCGACATCGCCGCCGTCTCCCCGGACGGCATCTACAGCATTTGCGGCCGCAAGAAGAACATCGTCATCCGCGGCGGGCTCAACATCCAGCCTGAAGAAGTCTCCGAAGTGCTGGCGCTGCATCCCGCCGTAAGAGAAGCACTGGCCTTTGGCCTGCCCGATCCTGAATGGGGGGAGCGGCTGGTGGCAGTGGTCGCCGCAGACGGCCTGAGCGAAGACGAGCTGCTGCGGTTTTGCAGCGGCAAACTAGAGCCGCGCAAAGTCCCCAGCCGCCTCGTGATCGTCGAAGAACTTCCCAAAGGCCGCTCCGGCAAGGTCATTATCGAGGCAGCACGAACGCTGTTTGAGGCCGCCGCTCTGCCCACTTGCTTTCCCGCCGCCACCCCAAAGACCACACTAGCAGATCAGGAAACAGCCCAAGCGCGCCTGCTCGCCATCGCCGCCAGCAGCTTCCGCACCGATCCAGCCCGGCTCACACTGGCCAGCGTCCCGGAGGACGTCATGGGCTGGGACTCGCTCGCACACATGGAGTTCGTCATCGCCCTGGAGCAGGCATTCGGTATAAATCTCACCCCCCGCGACGTCATCTCCATCGATAGCCTCGGCAAGGCCCTCGCGCTGGTCTCGCCGCGTTAGCATGGTTGAACCGGGCCCCGCCCTGCCAAGCCCGCCACTCTGGACCTGGGCTGCTGCTGTCACCTTAGCCGTCGCGGCGCTCGCCGGCCTGGCTGTGTTTGAAAAGCAGCATACAGCCAGCCTTCGCGCCAGCTCGTTCAACATCGCCAGGTTTGCCGATTCTACTCAGGGGCCGCGCACCATAGTTTTCATAGGCTCCTCCAAAACGCGCTGCGCTCTGGAGACAGACCCGGTGTTCACCGCGCGCCTGCAGCAACAAGGCACAGATTTCAGATCGATACGCCTGGTAGAAGACGGGATTCTCGTAGAAAATCTCCCCGAGGTCTTTGAGGCCGTTATCAGGCTCAAGCCTCGGATAGTGCTGCTGGAAAGCGACCTCATCATCTATGAGCCGCGTTTCTTCTGGAAAGATAATAAGGTCGTGCCGTCGGACTGGCGAAGATCGCTAAGGAGTGCGCTTTTAAGCCTGAAAGGTGAAGCCTATGTAGCGCGGCGCGCGCAGGATAATCGCGCCCTCGCCGCAGACCGTAGCTGCGTTTATACCGCCCATAATCTTGTCAATATGGACGCTTATGTGGCGCAGCGCCTTGAGAAGCTCGCCAAGCGATCCGCAAGTAAAGCGGCCGAGCGCGCCCCCTATCTTTCGTTCCTGCAGGCCCTGCGCGCCAAAGGCACTGAAGTCGCGTTGTTACGCCTCCCGCCCCGGCCCGATGCTGCCGGCCAAATGCCGGCGGCGGCAGAGCGCGCTGCCGACGCGGTAAGAGCCACACTCGCGCGCGAAGAAAACCTCTTTGAAGTGCGCGTAGCAGCGCCCGTAACACCCGCCTCCTTCCACGACGCCGGGCACATGGCACCCGAGGGCCGAAACAGCGTTTCTGCGTGGCTGGCAGATTATCTGGCCAAAAAATTGGCCGCAAAGCCCGCGCCGTGATCGGCAGCCAGATCATCCTGATCCTGGCGCTCTGGCTGGTAGCGGCCAGTGTACTGGGCTGGATAGTCCCGGAACGCTGGCGCGTGCCGGCGCTAACGGCCTGTGGCCTCGGGCTGGTTGGCAGCTTGTCGCCGCTATCGCTAGCCTTGCTGCTGCTCGGCACTGGCAGCAGCGTGGCGCTGGTCCGCCGCCGCGCCAGCCCGCGCGTCCTCACGCTGTTCATCATAGTTATCGCCCTCACCTATGGCGCGTTTCTGGTCCGCGCTGCCGGCCAGCAAGGCTGGGGCCTGCCCGCCGCTGCGCTCCCGCTCGGCATGGCCTATTATGTGCTGCGCCTTGTGCATTATGTGCTGGAAGCAGACCGGGACCGGCTCCGCGCGCACGGTTGGCAAGAGGTGCTGGCCTATCAGTTTTTCCCCGCCGTGCTGTTCGTAGGGCCGATAAACCGCTTCGATGAGTTCCTGCGCGATCTAAAACGCCGTCGCTGGGATCCAGAGCTGGTATCCCAAGGTCTTGGCCGGCTGCTATTCGGGGCCGTCAAGATCGTGCTCATCGCCAATTATTTGCTGGCCCGAAAGCTCGCGCCTATGGCCGACTTCGCGCCGGGCAGCGCCGGGCAAATTTATGCCGATGCCATCCTGATGTGGACCAGCCTCTACGTCCAGTTCAGCGGTTATAGTGATATCGCCATCGGTGCCGGCGCCGTCATGGGCTTCCGCCTGCCCGAAAACTTCCGTTGGCCGTTTTTAGCGCAAAATATCGGCGATTTCTGGCGGCGCTGGCACATCACGCTTTCAAATTGGTGCCGGGACTACGTCCACAAACCCGCCCTGGCACGCTGGCGCAATCCGTTGCTCGCCACCACAGCCTCCATGCTCGTGCTCGGCCTCTGGCACGAAGCCTCGATCCATTATCTGCTCTGGGGGCTATATCATGCCCTAGGCCTGACCATCTGGCGACGCTTTGCCGCCGCCACAGCGCCCGTTTACGCCCGCCTCTCAGGCACAGGGCAACGCAGCTGGGATGTCACGTCAGGCGTCCTCACCATCCATTTCGTAATCTTTTCCTATCCAGTCGTTGAAGCCCTCCAGTCCCTCATAAGGTCAAGCTGATGCTTTATGCGTTCATAGTCACACATCTCGGCGTGCCCTTGGCCAATACCGGCATCATCACGGTCCGCGCCGCCCTCATCGCGCTCGTCGTGCTGTTTTCAGACACCGGCTTCACCAGTTTCACCTATATAAACCTCTAACCATGCACAGTTCCCTCTTCGATCATCTGGCCTGCCCCGCCTGCCGCACCAGCCTAGAGCTCACAGCAGAAACCACAGACGGCGCAGACATCATCACCGGCACCCTCTCTTGCCCCCGCTGCGCCTTACAGGTGCCCATCGCGCAAGGCTTTGCTCTCTTCACCGAAGCAGACATCGAAATCTCGCCCACGCAAGATTGGTTCGGCACCCCCGCCGACTACGAAACTTATCGCCAAACCAAATTCAACCGCGACCAACTCGAAATCTACGCCGCCTTCCATCCCTTCAATGAATCCGTCCGCGCCGCCGAAGCCGTGCTCCCGCTCTTCACCGCCGCCCTGAAACCCGGCGATCTCATCCTCGATCCCTGGGCCCGCACTGGCTGGAGCGGCTTCTGGCTGGCCCAGCGTTTCCCCAACCAACGCATCGTGATGCTGGTGGAAGGCAACCGCGACGTGCTCGGCTATCGCGGCGTGGCGCACTGGCTGGCACAAAGCGAGCGCCCCGAAAACCTAGACGTCCTGTTCGTTCACCCCGCCCGCGGCCTGCCGTTCCAAGATGCCAGCGTCGCTGCCGTCTGGAGCCACGATTGCCTGCACCGTTTCCCCCTACAGGCCCTTGCCGCCGACCTGCTGCGCATCACCACCCCCACCGCCCCCCTCGTCTTCGCCCATGTCCACCTCGCCAACAGCGAACCCGACCCCTGGTTCGATCGCGGCTGCACCATCCGCCACGGCCAAACCTACCGCCACTGGCTCGATAAAATCTGCAAAACCGGTTCAAGTGGCGGCCAAAGAAGTGGCTGGATCTTCAGCGAAGCCGATCTCTTCAACACCCCCAATAAGCTCCCGCCCGACAGCCCCGACACCAGCCATTATAACGGCTTCATCCTCATCGCCGTCCCAAATGAGCACGCCCCCAACCCCGAACCCCAAGACACACGCTATCTCCTGAACCCACTCTATCGCCTGCATCTCGGCCCCAGCACGGCGCGCATCGAGCCCCAGCACCATAACTTCATGGTCGGCTCCCTGCTGGAACGCCATCCCGTCTACCAAAACCGCCTGCCAACGGCCGCTGTGCCCTTAACCGCGGCCCAATGGCCCCTCATCGCCATGGCCCTAACAGGACAAACCCACACCGAAATCCAAAACGCGTTCGGCGCGCAGACCCCAGACCTGCTGATCCCCTTAACAAACGCCGATCTGCTCCTCTCCGCGCCGGTGTCACGCGCAGGCCTACGCATGCAACGCTTCCACGCCAACCAACTACCCCCCCATGACCCCGGACTCACCGGCCTCCTGAGCATGCTAAAAATACGCACCGCAGACTTGCGCGCCGGAGACGGCACCGCCATCAGCGGTGAACAAACCAGCGCCGCTATCGAAGCCTTGGCAGGCGCCCTCGCGGCAAAAGGCGCCCAGTCCAGAACTTCCCTCAAACTCGCCCTCGCCCCTCACCCGCTAGCCCTGCTGCTCCTGCTCGCCGGCCTGCGTCTGGGCTGTGACGTAAGCCCGAAAGCCAGCACCACTCAAACAGACATGATCATCACCGACAGTCTTGAGCCAACACATCTCAACACCCAACATATCGTCATGGGGTGGAGCAACGAACCCGGCTCCCTGATCGCGGACATAGACTCAGCCCCAAGCGTCGGCATCCAACCACGGGGGCGCCTCGTGATCGGCGCGCTAACGCTGTCCGCAGACCTGCTATGCGAAGCCGCCCTTTCGCTCCGCCACGCCGCCGCGCCCCTGGCTGGCGCCGGGTTTCAACTAGATAGTTTCCAAGGCGTACTGGCATGCCTCATCGCGCTAGGCCGCGATGAGGCCCTCACCGTTTCTATCTAACAGCAGCAAGCCCCGAAATCTCGCCCGCCAACGCCTGCATCGGCGTCACGTAGCGCGCCACCGCCTCCGCCATCGGCATCGCAGACGCAAAAAACACCATCGTCAAACACCCGCTCACCCGCCCCCCACAAAACACCGGTACTGCAATCGCCGAGGTCTGCCCCGGCGTGCGATTAAACGGCGTGCGCTCATAGCTGGCAAAGCCCTGTGCACGGATTGCCGCCAATAGCTCGCCGCCCTGCAAAAGCCGCAAGCCCAGCGTGCCGTCAGGGTCCTGTAACCCCAACGCCTCCAAAACTTTTTCACGCTCCTGCGCATCGCAAAACGCCAACCACGCCCGTCCCGAAGCCGATTCCGCCATCGGCTGGGTATCGCCGGGATAATAAAGCTCAAATGTCTGGGTGGTCAGCGCATGGGTGGTAAATTTCATCAGCATATGGCTGCCCACCCGAACGGTCAGCCCCAGCGGCCACAAATACCGCGCTGTAAAAGCCTCCATGGCCGGCCGCGCCGTCGCCACCAGCCTGTCATCGGCCTGATAGCCGGACGCTAAGGCCAGCACCATCTCGGTGGCATGATAGCGTTTTCTGAAGGGCTCCTGCGCCACCATGCCCTCATGCATCAGCGTCTGCACAATCCGAAAACAGGTCGCATACGGCAGGCTGACAGCCTTAGAAATCTCCGCCAGCGTGCCCCCGCGCAGCCGGTTGATAGCTTTCAAAACATCCAGCGCCCGGCAAACAGCGCGGATCGGCTCATGCGGCTCCATAACTCTCGCTCTGGCAGACTTGCAACGCCCTGTCGATATGCCCATCATGTTCGGCAGGTGAAGACATCAAGGCCCGCCCTCGCGCCCCGGCCGCCTCTGATGCGAGACTTCACTACTAAAACAGGAATACGAACATGAACGACGCAATGGCCTTCACCCCCAACCATGACGAATGGTCCCGACAGGCCTTTGTCGGCAGCCTCAAACAGTTCATCAACTTCACGCTCGAGCCAAAATTGCATGAAAGCTACGAAGTCGATCTGGTCCCCGCCCATATCGCCGCCGGCGCCGCCGCGCCCGTAAAGCGGGACGAAGCCGCCGCCCTCCTGGAGCCGCACCCTCTCTACAAGCTCTGGTCCTCACTCACCTTCCACAGCCAAAACCTGATGTGGGAGTCGGTCCAACGCACCACAGACCGCATCATCGATAGCCGCATCGAGCAATTCCGCACGCTCTCCTCAAACCCAGACCGGCTCGGCGATATGCGCCTGCAAACCGAACTGCTCGTCAAAGCCCCCATCTCCACCACCGAAATCCACCGCCAACCCGGCGGCTATTGGCGAGAGCGCCGCGCTGATGACGTCGAGCAAGCCCTAAACTATTCCGGCACTGTCGAGCTTTACCGCAACGCCAAAGGCATGGCCGCTGATGCAGACGCCCGGTCCGGCTCTGATGCCGTGGGCCGCTTCATCGCCGCCAGCGCCCAGCGCCGCCGCCCAGACCTCGCCCCCAAAGCCATTCTGGACATGGGCTGCGGCACCGGCGAACAAACCCTCGCCTTCAAACGCGTCTTCCCCGACGCCGACGTCACCGGCATCGACGTCGCCCGCCCCTTCATCCGCTATGCCCATGCGGCGGCCGAAAGCGCCGGCGTGCCCGCGCATTTTGCTGAAATGGACGCCGGCCATACAGACTTCCCCGATGCCAGCTTCGATCTCATCGTCTCCAACATCCTGTTCCACGAAACCTCCCGCGCCCAAATCAAGGACATCTTCAAGGAATGCTGGCGTCTGCTTCGCCCCGGCGGCCTCGTCCTGCATCTCGATGTGCCCTATCACCCGCAGCGGCAATCGCTCTCCCGCCAGGTCACCAACAACTGGCAGGTGCGCTACAATGGCGAACCCTTCTGGACCGGTTTTGTCGAAGTCGACGTAAAAGCCGAACTCATCGCCGCCGGCTTCGCCCCGGATCAGGTCATCGCTGAGTATGAAACCGCCGGCCCCGCCACCTATTATCTGTTCGGCGGGAGCAAAGCCAAATGACCAGCACAGACCTTCCCGCCGGCCCCCGCCCCGGCCCGCAAGACACCGCGTTCTTCGATGATCCCATGATCGATCATCTGCTCCGCGCCGTCGTAACCCTCACCATGGAACTCTCCGTCACCAGAGACCGGCTGCGCTCGCTGGAGGCCATAATGGCAGAAGCCCATCAGCTAGACCCCGCAGCCCTCGACACCCGAAAAGTCCCCGCCGCCGAAGAGCGCCAGCGCGTCGAAGCCCGCACAAAACTCGTGAAAGATGTGCTCGGCCCCATGGTCAGCCGCCTCTCCCAGCCCTAACATAATCAAAATATAACAGGAGATAGCCCCATGGCCGACCGCGAACAGGCAAAAACCAAACTACGTCAGGCCATCGCCGCCAACCTGCCAGATGGCACCTATGATGACGCCGGCTATGCCGCCGTAAACGCCGCCATCGCGGAGCTATTGCCCTTCAACCCCACGCCGCGCCCCATAGATGAGCAAGGCTTTGTCGCTGCGCCCTGGCGCTCACTCTATGCCGCTTTCGGCACCCGCCACACCGCCGGCAAACCCATCAAGCACATCTCCAGCCTAAAACTCCAAAGCTTCTCAAAATTCCCCGATGTCCCCATCTCCGTGCAGCAAATCGAGCAGGAAATCCGCGTCGAAGACCGTCACTATAACAACGTGTCCGCCATCACCACGCCCGATGGCAGCATGGCCGGCACCATCATCGTCTGGGGCGATTACGACCTGAAACCCGAAGCCCCCCAGCGCTACGACGTAAAATTCTACGCCGTCGAACTCCGCCCCCCCGAAGGCATCAGCGACGCCGCCTTCCGCGCCGCCTACGGCCTCCCCGAAGATGCGCCCCTACGCATCGAAATGAAGCCCCCCCGCCTCCACTCTGATATCGTCTACTGCGACGACGACATGCGCATAAACTTCGGCGGCATGGGCGGCGTCTATGTGCTGGAACGCCTGCACACACCCGGCAAGTCAGTCAGCTTCGCCTAGCATAAAAGGGCCTCCGGCGGCTGGGGCCTTGGCCCCAGACCCCAATTATTGAAATTTCCCACTTGTAATGACCTCCGGCATTATGGGGGCGACTCAACTAATGGGGTCTGGGGCCAAGGCCCCAGCCGCCGGAGGCCCCTCTAATCCGCCGGAGGTCTCTACCCCATAGCTTCACGCGCCAGCGCCTCGGCTTCCATCAGCAACGCCGTTTCAGCACTCGCCCCCGGCACGCGCTCACGTCCCACTTCCAGCAACACCGGCACCGCCAGCGGACTCAGCCGCTCCAGCCTTATATGCGTCAGCCGCGTTTGGGCCGTTTCTAGCATCGTCGCCAGCCGGTCGATATCGGTCAGCTTATGGCGCGCGTCAGCCCAAGCTGCGGTCAGCAGCAAATGGTCAGGCTGATACCGCCGCAACACATCATAGATCAGATCGGAGGACACGCTCAGCGCCTTGCCGCTCTTATGCTGGCCGGGCAGCGTGCGCTCAATCAGCCCGCCGATAATCGCCGTCTCTCGAAACGCTCGGCGCAAAAATGGTGAGGCTGCCATCCATTCGGCCAGCTCGTCTTCCAAAATCTCCGGGCTAAACAGCGCTTCAAACCCAAGCGGTTCCTCCAGAGACCAAACCGCCACCACATAATCACTCGCCACAAAGCCCAAAGGCTTTAGCCCCGCCGTCTCCATCCGGCGCGTCAGCAGCATACCAAGCGTCTGATGCGCATTTCGCCCGGCAAAGCCATAAGCCAGCATGAACCAGCGCCCGTCACGCGGAAACGTCTCGATCAGCACATCATCCAGCCCCGGCAACACAGAGCGTAGCCGCTGCATTTCTAACCACTCAGACACCTCCTCAGGCATCTCCCCCCAGCGCTCAGGGCTATTTAAAAGCAGCCGCACCCGCGCCGCCAAATTGGTCGTCAGCGGCATCCGCCCGCCCATATAACTCGGAATAGAAGGCGTCCCCCGGCCCGGCCGCACCAAAATATCCGGCCCCTCAAAGCCGGTCACCTCCAGCGTCTGCCCCGCAAACAAAAAGCTGTCGCCCAAACGCAACTGTCCGCCAAACCACTCCTCAACCTGCCCCATAACCCGTCCCCGCCGCCCAAAGCGCACGTTCATTGAAACCGCCTCAACTATCGTTCCCGCATTCAATCTATGCTGCGCGGCAAGTCGCTGAGAAGAAAGCACAAGCTCTCCGCCCTTATCCCGCAACCGCTGGTACCGCTCATAAGCCCGCAGTGAATACCCCCCCGTCGCCACCACATCCACAGCCGCATCAAAATCCGTCCGCCTCAGCCCCGCATATGGCGCCGCCCCGCGCACCTCCTCATAAAGCAAATCCGGCACCACCGGCCCCGCGCACGCACACGCCAACACATGCTGCGCTAGCACATCGAGCCCCCCCTCACGAAACACCTGCTCATCCAGATCGTGCGCCAACACCGCATCCCGCGCCGCCACCGCCTCCAGATATTCAAATCTGTTCCCCGGCACAATCAGCGCCCGGCTCGCCTCATCCAGCCGGTGATTGGCCCGCCCCGTCCGCTGCAACAGCCGCGACGCTCCCTTGGGCGCCCCCATCTGGATCACCAGATCCACATCCCCCCAATCAATCCCCAGATCAAGACTAGAGGTCGCCACAATCGCCCGCAGCTTGCCTGCCGCCATCGCCGCTTCCACTTTGCGCCGTGCGTCCGCTGCCAGGCTGCCATGATGAATCCCAATCGGTAGGGCGTCATCATTCGCCGCCCAAAGCTCCTGAAACAACAGCTCCGCCAGCGCCCGCGTATTCACAAACACAATCGTCAACCGAGCAGCCTTAATCCGCGCCATCACGGCCCGAGCCGCCCAGCGCCCATTATGCCCGCTCCAGGGAATCCGCCCCTCCGGCGTTAAAATCTCAATCTCCGGCGCCGCCCCCGCCTCCGCCTCAATCAGCCGAACCCCATCCCCCAACCAGTCCTGAAACCGCCCCGGCTCCGCAATCGTCGCCGAAAGCCCCACCCGCCGCAGCCCCGGCGAAAGCCGCTGCAACCGCGCCATCCCCAATGCCAATTGGTCCCCGCGCTTGGTCGCTGCAAAGGCATGGATTTCATCCACCACCAGCCGCTCCAACCCCGCAAACATCGCGGCACTTTTCGGATAAGACAGCAGCAACGCCAAACTCTCCGGCGTCGTCAGCAAAATATTCGGCGGCCGCACCCGCTGCCGCGCTTTGGCCGCAGACGGCGTATCCCCGGTCCGCGTCTCAATCCCAATGTCCAGCCCGGCTTCAGAAACCGGCGTCAGCAAATTCCGCTGCACATCGCTCGCCAGCGCCTTCAAAGGGCTTACATAAAGCGTATGCAACCCCGCCCTCGGCCGCGCCGCCAAAGCCGCCAACGTCGGCAAAAACCCCGCCAACGTCTTCCCCGCCCCGGTAGGCGCCACCAGCAGCGCATTCTCCCCCGACGCATCTGCAGCAAGCAACGCCAGCTGATGCGCGCGCGGAACCCAGCCCCGCGCCGTAAACCACCCCTCCAATGCAGGCGGTAACTCAGCCTTTATTTGCAGTTCCCAATACGCTTGGCACTCATCCGGCTCTTCACGTTCATCGCGCCGCGCATCTCACTACGTATTTCATAGCCAGTCGGTGTGTAGCTGCCATTCATCACCATCGTCATCGGCCCCTGCTCAGTCTTGCAGCTCATTTCCGCATCCATCTTGCCGCCAGAAATGTCCATCCGCTTCACCTGGCAGTTCTTATCAGCCCCCATCATCTTCTTGGGGTCACGCTTGGTATCCTCCTCGGTAATGCAGATTTTCATCGTGGTCGATTTGCCCTGCATCATCTTCATCATCTCAGGCGGCATGTTCGGCATGCTCATCGATTCAATCACGCTAACCACCTGATATTGGCCCGGCGTAACCGTAGTCTGCGCCATCACCGGAGACGCCAGAATCGCGCCCACCACAAACAAACTCGCACGCATAATCTTCTCCCAATCCACACCCAACTCTAGCCGAACCCCCGCCAATCCGGCAAGAGACATGCATGATCGACTGGATCGAACCCCACCCGCACGGCCTTTACGTGCCCCCCGCCGACATCTGGATCGACCCCGCCCGCGCCGTTCCCCGCGCCCTCATCACCCATGGCCATGCCGATCACGCCCGCGCTGGTCACCAAGCCGTCCTCGCCACGCCAGAAACGCTGGCTATCATGAACGCCCGCTACGGCGAGCAATCCGGCGCGCAGCCCCTAGCTTACGGCCAATCCCTCACCATCAACAACGTAGGCATCTCGCTACACCCCGCCGGCCATGTCCTCGGTTCCGCCCAAATCCGCCTGCACCACAAAGGCCAAACCATCGTCATCAGCGGCGACTATAAACGCCGCCCCGATCCCAGCTGCACCCCCTTCGAACCCCTCGCTTGCGACGTCTTCGTCACCGAAGCTACCTTCGCGCTCCCCGTCTTCACACACCCCCCCACCACACAAGAAATCGCCAAACTCCTCGCCGCCGGCAAAGCCAACCCAGACCGCGCCGTCCTCGTCGGCGCCTATGCGCTCGGCAAAGCACAGCGCGTCGTCGCCGAGCTACGCGCCGCCGGCTACACAGACCGCATCTACCTCCACACCGCCATGCTAAAACTCTTCGCCCTCTACGAACATCTTGGCGTAAACCTAGGTGACACCGCGCCCGTCGGAGACCTCAAAGGCGACGCGCTCAAAGGCCATATCGTCATCGCCCCCCCGTCCGCCCTAAACGACCGCTGGAGCCGCCGCCTCCCCGATCCAATAACGTCGATGGCATCGGGCTGGATGCGCGTCCGCCAACGCGCCAAGCAACGCGGCGTCGAACTCCCGCTCATCATTTCCGATCACGCCGATTGGCCGGAACTCACCGCCACCCTCACCGAACTCCGCCCCCAAGAAGTCTGGGTTACGCATGGCCGTGACGAAGCGCTTGTGCATTGGTGCGCGCTCCGCCAACAACGCGCCCGCGCGCTCGCCATGGTCGGCCGCGAGGAGGAAAGCGAATGAGCGGCGTGTACGATCTGCTGAAACCCCTCATCTTCCGCCTGGACCCGGAAACCGCCCACGGCCTCACCCTCAAAGCCCTACCCTTCTGGCCCGCCACAACCCCCACACCTGACCCCATCCTCCAAACCACCCTCGCCGGCCTAACCCTTCCAAACCCGATAGGCTTGGCAGCAGGCTTTGATAAAGATGCCGAAGTCCCCGACGCCATGCTGCGGCTGGGCTTCGGCTTCGTAGAATGCGGCTCGCTCACCCCGCGTCCCCAAGCCGGTAACCCCCGCCCCCGCCTGTTCCGCCTCCCCGAAGACCACGCCGTCATCAACCGCATGGGCTTCAACAACCAAGGCCTTGCCTCCGCCCTAGAACGCTTAAAAGCCCGCGCCCATCGCCCCGGTATCGTGGGCATAAACCTAGGTGCCAACAAAGACAGTGAAGACCGCGCCGCCGATTACGCCCTAGGCATCGCCGCCGCCGGCACCGCCGCCAGCTACATCACCATCAACATCTCGTCGCCAAACACCCCCGGCCTCCGCGCCCTCCAGGATGGCGCCGCGCTGGCCGACCTGCTCGCAAAAGTAGGGGCCGCCCGCCTCCCCAGCTCTGGCCCACTGTTCCTAAAACTCGCCCCCGATCAAGAGCCCGCAGACCCAGATATCATCGCCCGCGCGGCGCTGGAAGGCGGCGTAGACGGTCTCATCATCGCCAACACGACCATAACCCGCCCCCCGCTGCTCTCAGCGCATGCCAAAGAAACCGGCGGCCTTTCCGGCGCGCCGCTTGCCCCCCTCGCCATGGCCACACTCCGCGCCTTCCGCGCCGCCACGGGGGGCAGGCTCCCGCTTATCGCCGCGGGCGGCATATCCACCGGCGCCGAAGCCCTCGCCCGCCTCGAAGCCGGCGCCACAGCCGTCCAGCTATATTCAGCCCTCGTCTATCACGGCCCCAGCCTCGCCCGCCAGATCGCTACCGATCTTGCCGCACTGTTACGCCAGCGCGGCTATACGTCCCTAAAACAAGCCATTGGCACAGAAGCCATTGGCACTCGGCCCTAGCCCCGCTTATGGTGGAGAAATGCGTATAGCCCTTCTCCCCCTGCTCTTTCTCGCCGCCTGCGCCACCACCGCGCCCCAAACAACAATGGCCCCGCAAAGCGCGCTCACCCCCGCCCCGGCTGCCTATAAAGGCGTCGTCTCCGCCGCGCACCCGCTGGCCTCAGAAGCTGGTCTCGAAATCCTCAAAAAAGGCGGCAGCGCCTCAGATGCCGCTGCCGCCGTTATGCTCGCCCTCAGCGTCGTAGAGCCGCAATCCAGCGGCATCGGCGGCGGCGGCTTCCTCGTCTATCAGCCCGCCAAAGGGCCCGCTCTTACGATAAATGGCCGCGAAACCGCCCCCGCCGCCTCGCGCCCCGGCCAGTTCCTCCGCGCAGATGGTGCGCCGATGAGCTTCTCAGAAGCCGCCACCGGCGGTCATGCCGTCGGCGTCCCCGGCAACATCGCCCTCATCGCCGAAGCCCATCGCCGCTGGGGCAAACTACCATGGGCTGACCTGTTCCAGCCCGCCATCCGCCTCGCCGGCGGCTTTGAAATCAGCGAGCGCATGGCCCAGTTCATCTCCTACGGCCGCAGCGGCCTCTCCAAAAACGCCGCCGCCCGCGCGCTGTATCTTGATGCCGAAGGCCAGCCGCTCAAAACCGGCACCCGCTTCGCCAATCCCGCCCTCGCCAAAACCCTCACCACCATCGCCCAAAAAGGCCCAGACGCCTTCTACAAAGGCGAAATAGCCCAGCAAATCGCCGCCGCCGTCAGCACCGCCGAAGCTGCCCCCGCAGACATGACCATCGCAGACCTTGGTGCGTATCGCGTCAAAACCGCCGCCCCTTATTGCGGCAGCTATCGCACCTACAAAGTCTGCGGCAGCGGCCCGCCCTCGTCTGGCGCCATCGGCGTCCTGCAAATGCTCGGCCAGCTTGAACGCTTCGACATGAAAGCCCTTGGCCCAAAAAGCCCCGTCGCTTGGCATCTCTTCGCCGAAAGCCAGCGTCTCGCTTATGCCGACCGAGATAAATGGGTGGGCGACAGCGCCTTCGTCAGCGTCCCCATCGCCGGCCTCATCAGCCCGGCCTATATCGCCGCCCGCTCCGCCCTCATCAGCCCCACCGCCCGCATAGAAAATGCCGCAGCCGGCACCCCGCCGGGCGCACCACCACGCAAAGCCGCCAATGACAATGAAGTCGCCGGCACCTCCAGTTTCGCCGTCGCCGCCGCGGATGGCTCCGTCGCCGCCTATACCTCCACGGTAGAGCGCGTCTTCGGCTCCGGTATCGTCGCTGCCGGCATGGTCCTAAACAATGAGCTGACAGACTTTAACTTCGCCCCGGAAGACCAAGGCGAACTCACCGCCAACGCCGTGGCCCCCGGCAAACGCCCGCGCTCCTCCATGAGCCCCACTCTGGTCTATGATAAAGACGGCAAGCTCGTCCTCGCCCTAGGTGCAGCGGGCGGCACCACCATCATCGCGCAAGTCGCCAAAACCATTATCGCGGCGCTTGATTGGGGCCGCCCCATTCAGGAAGCTGTGGCCACGCCCCATCTCATCGCCATCGGTGACCGGCTGTCTCTGGAAAAAGGCACAGCGCTGGAAGCCATGGCCCCGGTGCTGGAAGCCTTGGGCCATAAGCCCTTGCTAAGCGGCCTGCCGCTCAAAACCAATGCCGTCGCCCGCGTCCCCGGCGGCTGGGCCGGCGCTGCTGATCCGCGCAGCGAAGGCCGCATCGCCGGCTATTAATGAGCGTCGTCCGTTCTTTCAATCGCAACGATCCGCTGCCGCCCACGCCCTTTGCGGACATGGTGGACGCCAGCCCCAATCTCGTCCGTCTGTTTCTGGAGTGGGCGGCCAAGCGCGGCCCCGCCCCCCTGCTGGCCACAAAAAAAGACGGGGACTGGCAAAAAATGAGCTGGGCGCAGGCCCATGATCAAACCGCCAGCCTGTCCGCCGCGCTGCTGGCGCTCGGTATCAAACCCGGAGACCGGGTCGTGCTGGTCTCGGAAAACCGCCCCGAATGGTGCCTCGCAGATCTCGCCATCATGGGGGCAGGGGCCATCACCGTGCCGGCCTACACCACCAACACCAGCGCCGATCACGCGCACATTCTGAACAACAGCATCGCCGCCGCCGTCATCGTCTCCACCAATAAACTCGCCGCCGCGCTGCTGCCGGCCGTCACCCAAAGCCCCGCCTGCCGCCACGTCATCGCCATGGAAGCTCTGTCCCAAGCGCAAGCCAGCGGCTTTGACCTATATGACTGGACGGGCCTCATCGCCGCCCGCGCCGCGCATCTCGAAGAAGATAAAGCCAGCCTCACCGCCCGCGCCACCGCCACGCGCGAGGATCTCGCCTGTATCATTTATACCAGCGGCACCGGCGGCGTGCCGCGCGGCGTGCGCCAGCATCACGGCGCCATCTTGCGCAACATCGCCGGGGCCATCACCGTCATCGAGCAGGATTTCGAGCCGACCCCCTATCCCGAACGCTTCTTATCCTTCCTGCCGCTCTCCCATGCCTATGAGCACACCGCCGGCCAGTTCATGCCCATCGGCATGGGCGGCGAAATCTATTACGCCGAAAGTCTGGAAAAACTCGCCGCCAACATCGAGGAAACCCAGCCCACCTTCATGGTGGTCGTCCCCCGCCTGTTCGAAGTCCTGCGCACCCGCATCGCGCGCGGCATCGAAAAACAAGGCGGCCTCGCCATCACCATGCTCAACCAGGCGCTAAAAATCGGCCGAAAACACGCCCGCAATCAACCCGCCACCCTGCTAGACTGCATCGCCGACCCGATACTAGACCGTACCATCCGCAAAAAAGTGCAGGCCAAATTCGGCGGCCGCCTTAAAGGCCTTGTCGCCGGCGGCGCGCCGCTCACACCCGAAGTCGGCGTATTCTTCGCAGCCCTTGGCCTCAACATCCTGCAAGGCTATGGCCAAACCGAAGCCGGCCCCATCATCAGCTGCAACCGCCCCCGCGCCCGCCTCAAAATGCACAGCGTCGGCCCGCCACTTGAAGGCGTAGAGCTAAAAATCGCCCCCGATGGTGAAATCCTCGTGCGCGGAGAGCTGGTGATGGACGGCTATTGGATGAACGACGCCGAAAGCCACCGCGTGCTGCAAGACGGCTGGCTCCTCACCGGTGACATCGGCACCATCGACAAAGACGGCCACCTCGTCATCACCGACCGTAAGAAAGACATCATCATCAACGATAAAGGCGATAACGTCGCCCCGCAGCGCGTCGAAGGTATGCTCACCCTGCAAGACGAAATCGCTCAGGCCATGGTTTACGGCGACAAACGCCCACACCTTGTCGGCCTCATCGTCCCTGATACCGAATGGGCGCTAAATTGGGCCGGCGAACAATCCATGCCCAAAGACCTCGCCAAACTCGCCCATGAGCCCGATTTTCACCGCGCCGTCATGGCCGCTGTAGACCGGGTCAACGCCCGCCTTTCCACCACCGAAAAAGTCCGCCGTATCATCATCGCAGACACACCGTTTTCCACAGACAACCAGCAGCTAACCCCATCGCTAAAAATCCGCCGCCACGTGCTAAAACAACTTTACGCCGCCCGGCTGGACAATCTCTACAGCCGCTAAATCTAGCAGAGTACCACGCGCCGCCGCCGCCGCGCCATAACGCCCACCAGCCCAAACCCAGCCAGCAACATCGCCCAAGTCCCCGGCTCCGGCACCGCGCCGCCAGGCATCGCACTCAAATTCGCCCGCAACTGAAAATCATCAACCGCCATGCCATGGTCAAACCCAGGCGCATCAATCGGTGACCAGCGGAAAAAGAAACTCTCGCCTGGCGCCACAGAAAGCCCTGAAATCGTTGCGGAAATCGCCGTGCGATTTGAATTGCCATTCACAGCCCTGGAATTGTCAATGCCCCCCGGCGTCACCGCGAAGTTCAGCGAAGCAAAGCCCGTATAGGTCCCGGTAAGCAAATCCGTGGCATTGGTAGAATAGGCAAAGTTCAGCACATTCTGATTGGCCGCCGTGCCCACGCGCCACAATTCGCCAAAATAGCTTACATCAAGCGAGGTAACATTGCGTGCCAGCCCATTGGTGAACCCCACGCCGAAGTTAGGAATAATGCTCCCACTCGCCAACGCACCAAGCGCCCGCTCACTAGATCCGGCTGCCCCAAAACTATAGCTATTACCGGTATTGATCGAGCCAGTGCCCGCAGCATAGCTGGTATTACTGCTACTACCAGTCTCAGCAATGGCTCAACCAGCCGGCAGCACAGTGCTCGTGCCGCTATTGGCCAGCGTATCAAAGTCCTGCGTGTAAATCGCGCTGCTCAGCACCACAGTAGCCGCCGCCGGCACCGCCAGCAAAAGCCCGGTCAAAGCCGCAAAAAAGCGATATCGAATTATCATGGACACGCTTTATGTCAGACGCTCCCAAAGCTCACGTCAACCATTGCAAAGCCCAGCCCGCTACTCCGCCGGCGCCCCAATCGCCGCCGCCAGCGCACACAACAGCCCCATCACAGCAAACCCCGCATAACGCCCCGGCGTGCCGGCCCCCGTCCGTCGCGCCACCGCAAAGGCCAGCGCACATTGCAGCGCGTAAAACAACGCAAACGCACGCGATGATATAGCAATCACCTCAAACGGATCAGTCAGCCACACCACCCCAATCGAAAGCAAAGACGTCAGCGAATACGCCCAGCGAACACTCAATACCCGCCGAGACAGTTCATGCAACAACCCGCTGGACCCAATAGAATCAGCCACCGCCGCACTCATCTGCGCACTCACCGCCCCCACCAGCACCAAAACCCCAAGCCCCGCCCCCATAATCGCCATGATATCAACAATCCCAGCCACCCCTTCCGAAGCCGCCGCCTGCCCCAAAAATGGCGTCAACAAAACCATGAAACCCAGATAAATCCCCGAAGATATCCATTGCGCATGCTTCATCGTCTTGATCCGCACCGTCGCGGAATACTCCTCCCCCATATAGCGCGACGTTTCAAACCCCTGCACGGTGATCAGCAACCCCAGCAACAAGGCAAGACTATTCCAGGAAATTTTCGCCGGCGGCGGCACCGGCACGCTACTCCGGTTCAACCACCACCACCCCGCCAGCGCCGCCAACATCCCGGCAATCACCCCCAGTTTAATCGCCACCGTGCCATGCGCCACTCGTTCAACACGCAGCATCCCCCCGCCAAACACCAGCGCCCCAAGACCAACAATAATTCCCGTCACCAGCAAATTGGCCACAACCAAATGCTCAGGCCCGGCTACCGGCAGATATTTTAATACAAATTCCGCCAGCAATTTCAGATAATAAGCCACCGAAACCGCATAAGCCACCGCCAGCGTCGCCTGCCCGCCGCGCGCCAGCCACAAAATCGGGTCCTGCGCCGAAGCAGTCTCGGAAAACGGCTCATAATGCGCAATATTAAACCGCACCACCGCGCCCACCGCATAAGCAATCGCCAGCAACACCGCCATTGCCCCCGTCGCAGCGCTGCCAAATTCGCCCGCCAACAACGGCCCGCAAATCAAAAACCCACTACCAATAATCGAAGCCAGCGGCGTCACCGTCGCCCGCCAATGCTCCCCATTCGCAAACCGTCCAAAACTCAGCAACAAAGTAACCACAAGGGCCACCAGCATTGCTAAAATGGTGAGCGACATCCGTTACCTGAACCGATCAAAAAAGCGTGCCTCAAGCACACCAGTGAATATCAATATCCATTTCAAGGTCCGCCAAAAGCCGCCCCACAGGGGCCGCACTCGCCGCCCCATCCTTCAGCGCCGTTTCCAACACGCGCCGCTTCTCCGCCCCCGTCACCATCATCGTCACCACGCGGGCCGACACCAACGCCGCCTTGGTCAACGTCACCCGCGGCACCGGCATATCGGCCGGCATAGGCTCGGGCCGCACCCCCATCGCCAGCCGCGCCTTGGGCCCGTTCAACGCCGCATCATAATCCGGCCCCGGAAAAATGCTCGCCACATGCCCATCCGCGCCCATGCCAAGCAGCGCCAAATCCAACGGCCAGTCCAAAGCCGCCAGCCGCTCATCCGCCGCCCGCCCCGCCATCACCGGGTCAGTCTCACCCGCCGAAAGCGGCACCACTCGCGCCCGCTTGGGTAAAAACAGCTTCGCCAACATCCCCACATTGGAGCGCGGATCCGTCGGCGCCACCAGCCGCTCATCCGTCGGCACAATCGTCACATCAGCCCATTCCAGCTTGCGCTCCGCCAGCAACGTCAGCGCCAGCCTCGGCGTATCGCCGCCCGGCAACGCCACAAACGCCCGCCCCCGCGCCTCAAGTGCCTGCTCAATCAAAAACGCCACATCGCCAGCCACAGCCTCGGCCAGCTCATCCGCGTCTTCGTAATCCCACCATTCTGCATCAATCATCAGCGCCTGATGGCACAAGCAGCCGCCTAGTGAAAGCCCTCACTCCCTATGGTCACTCCCTATGATAGGGATGCCCCTCCAAAATCATCATCGCCCGGTAAAGCTGCTCGGCCAGCATCGCGCGTGCCAACAAATGCGGCCAGGTCGCCCGCCCCAGCGCCCATAGCACGTCAGCCCTGTCCCGCGTCGCCGCCTCATGGCCGTCCGCAGCCCCGAGCAGCAGCCGCACCTCACGCACGCCATCATCACGCCACTGCCCGAGCAGCGCCGCCATCTCAGCAGACGAGAAATCCCGCCCCCGCTCATCCATCACAATTGTCCGACAACCAGCGCCAGAAGCAGGCCAAGCCGCCGCCTCGCCAAGCTCGGTCACCACCAAAGCCTTGGTCCGCGTCACATAACGCGACACCAGTTCAGCCTCAGCCCCCCGCCCAATCCGCCCCCGCGCCAAAATATGCAGGCGCATTGGTTTCAGTCCAAACGCGGCGGCGCGCTATCCGGCGTCATCCTTGCGGTCGCCTCCGGCTCCAGGCTCCACATCTTCTCCAGCGCATAAAACTGCCGCACATCAGGCTTGAACAGATGCACAATGATGTCGCCAATATCGATCAACACCCAATCTGCCGTCTGCAAGCCCTGCATCCGCACCCGACGCCTGAAATCAGTCTTCACCCGGTCCGCAATCTTGTTGGCCATCGAAGCCACCTGCCGCCCAGACCGGCCCGATGCAATCACCATATGGTCCGCCATGCTGGTCTTTCCGGCCAGCGGAATATGCACCACCTCAACCGCCTGATCATCATCAAGACTGGCCATCACCATAGCCAAAATCTCATCTACCCGATCCTTAGGCGGCAAAGCATCGATTCGCGGCTTCTTCGCCCGCGGTGCCCGAGCCTTGGTTTCAGGCTTGGTTTTGGCCGTGGTTTCAGCTTTGGTGTCGGCCTTGGCTGCGGGTTTTGGCTTGGCCGCCTTCGGGGCCGTTTTTGGAGCCGCCTTAAGAGCTGCAGCCTTAGCTGCCTTCGGGGGAGTCACATCAGTCATCAAGAAAAACTATCCATCTCATCAAATCGCCGCGCCCAATCCGGGTCAGCCGCACGCCGCTCTGTAGCAGAAAGCCGCGACTGCCGACTATCCAGAATAAACAAAGCCGGAATCCCCGCTTCATCCCACCGCGCCGCAGCCGCCGCTGGCCGCCGCCACCGCCGCAGCCACGCCATCGCCGGCCCCCGCAGCGCCGCCCCCACATAGCCAGGCCGCGCCACCACAACGATAGGCACCAACCGCGCCAGCGCCCGCCACCGCTGCCACAGATGCAATTCCCCCAACAAATCCGCGCCCATCAGCCACACAAAGTTCGCCTCAGGCCGCCGCCGCTGCAACGCCGCCACCGTATCCACCGCAAAGCGCGTCCCCAACGCCGCCTCAATCGCCATCGGCCTGATTCGCGGATGCCGCGCCATCGCCCGCGCCGACGCCAGCCGCGCCTTCAAACTTGCCATCCCCTTCGCCGGTTTCAACGGATTCTGCGGCGACACCAGCCACCACACCTCATCCAGCCGCAACCGCCGCATCATCTCCACGCTGATCTGCCGGTGCCACTCATGGGCAGGGTTAAAAGACCCCCCCAAAAGCCCGATTCGCCGCGCCGGACTATACGGCAGACCCGACTTCAGGGCCGCACCTGGCCCGTCCCGCGCACCAAGGTCTTATACGTCGTCAGCCCCTCCAGCGCGACCGGCCCGCGCGCATGCAGCCGCCCGGTCGCAATGCCAATCTCGGCGCCAAACCCAAATTCGCCGCCATCAGCATATTGCGTAGAGGCATTATGCACCACAATCGCGCTGTCGATGGCGCCCAAAAACCGCGCCGCCGCCGCCGCATCCTCAGTCACAATCCCATCGGTGTGCGCCGAGCTATGCGCCTGCACATGCGCCACCGCGCCCTCCACGCCGTCCACCATCACCACAGACGCCACCGAATCAAGCCACTCGGTGTCATAATCCGCCGCCGTAGAAGCAACCGCCCGAGGCTCCAGCGCCATAACCCCCGAATCGCCGCGCAGCTCACAACCCTCATCCGCGAGCGCCGCCAAAACCGCCTTCGCCGTCGCCGCCGGCAGCGCCCGGTCCAGCACCAACGTCTCCATCGCGCCGCAAACCCCCGTGCGCCGCAGCTTGGAGTTTCGCACAATCGCCACCGCCTTGGCAGGGTCCGCCGCCCTGTCCACATAAACATGGTTGATGCCGTCCAAATGTGCCAGCACCGGCACCCGCGCATCCGCCTGCACCCGCGCCACAAGGCTCTTGCCGCCGCGCGGCACAATAATATCAATCAGCCCATGGGCGGCCAACATCGCCCCCACCAGCGCCCGATCGCCCGCCGGCACCATCTGCACCGCCGCAACCGGCAACCCGGCCTCACGCAGCCCCTCAGCCATGCAATCAAGCAGCACAGTGTTAGACCGCGCCGCCTCACTCCCCCCGCGAAGCAAACACGCATTGCCAGACATCAAGCACAAAGCCGCCGCATCCGCCGTTACACCGGGACGGCTCTCATAAATAATGCCAATCACCCCCAAAGGCACCCGCACCCGTGTAAAGCTCAGGCCATTGGGCGTCTCCCACTGCCTTATCTCCTCGCCCACAGGGTCCGGCAGGCTCGCCACCGTCTCCAGCCCGGCCGCCAATCCCTCAACCCGCTTGGGATCAAGCGCCAGCCGGTCGAGCAGCGCAGCGGTCAGGCCTTTCGCCTTGCCCGCTGCCATATCCTCGGCATTAGCCGCCAAAAGCTCGTCCATCCGCACCCGAATCCGCGCCGCCGCCGCCGTAATCGCGTGCGCCTTGGTTTTGGTGCTGGCCGCAGCCAAAGTGGGAAGGGCAGCCCGTGCAGCACGGGCCATGTCGTTAATGATTTGTTCTGGTTTCATATCCCTATAAGACCACAAGATGGTCCGCATGGACAAGGGCTGTGCGCGGCGCATAACCCAAAACCGCGCCCTGATCCTCGTAGCGCAGCCCCAAAATCATCCGTGCTTCGTCTGCATCATAGCCACAAAGCCCGCGCCCAATCACGCCGTCGGGCCCCACCAGCGCCACCACATCGCCGCGCGAAAACTTGCCCTCCACGCCCAAAACCCCCGCCGCCAGCAAGCTCTTGCCGCGTAACACCGCCGCCGCCGCCCCTGCATCAAGCAGCAGCCGCCCCGCCAGCCGCTGCCGCCCCGCCAGCCACAGCTTGCGCCCCCGCTCAGCCTTTTTCGGCGTAAACATTGTGCATGCCTCGCCCGCCTGATGCCGCGCCAGCGGATGACGGCCCCGGCCATCAGCAATCGCCAGCCGCATCCCCGCCGCCATCGCCATCCGCGCCGCCACCAGCTTCGCCGCCATACCGCCCGTGCCCAGCCCCGAGCCAGAGCCCCCCGTCGCCATCGCCTCAATCTCGGGCGTAATCACCGGCACATGCGCCAAAAGCGTCGCCCCAGCGTCGGTATTCGGATTCGCCGTATAAAGTCCCGCCACATCGGACAGCAGCAACACCCCGTCCGCCCCCGCCGCATGGCCCGTCCGCGCCGCCAACCGATCATTGTCGCCAAACCGAATCTCGCCTGTCGCCACCGTGTCATTCTCATTGAGCACCGGCACCACGCCCAAACTCAAAAGCCGCGCCAATGTCGCCGACGCATTCAAAAACCGCCGCCTGTCCTCCAAATCATCCAGGGTGAGCAAAATCTGCGCCGCCATCATCCCCTTGGCAGAAAGCGCCGCCTCCCAGGCCGCCGCCAGCGCCACTTGCCCCACCGCAGCGGCTGCCTGCGCATCCTCAAGGCTCGCCCGCCCGCCCTTTTCCAGCCCCAGCCGCCGCGCCCCCAGCGCAATCGAGCCCGAAGACACAATAATAACCTGCTGCCCCGCCGCCCGCGCCGCCGCCACATCCGCCGCCACAGAGGCCAGCCACGCGTCCCGAATCCGCCCGTCCGCCCCAATCAGCAGCGAAGAGCCAATCTTCACCACCAGCCGGGGGCAGGTCTCAGGGGTAAGTGCTAAAGGCCGCACAGCCGTCATCGCTCAGAGGGGGCTCAGAGCGGCGACCAAGGGGTCGCATCGGCAGCAGGCCGCGCCGGGGCCAGCTTGCGCCCGGTCAGCGCCAACGCCGCATCCAGTACTTCGGGTATCCCGGCCCGCGTCGCCGCAGACAGGCAATAAACCTTCTTGCCACTCGCCGCCTCCAGCGCGCGAACCTTGGCGGCCAGCCCCTGCTTGGACACCAGATCGGTCTTGGAAAGCACAATCAGCTCAGGCTTGTCCTCCAGCCCGGCGCCATAAGCCTCAACCTCATCGCGCACCACGCCCCAGGCCTTGGCCGGCGAAGGCTGGGACGCGTCTACGAGATGCAACAGCACCCGGCACCGTTCTATGTGGCCCAAAAACCGGTCACCAATGCCCACACCATCAGCAGCGCCCTGAATAAGCCCCGGAATATCCGCCACCACCATCTCAAGGCCCTTATGCCCCACCACCCCAAGCTGAGGTTTTAGCGTTGTAAAAGGATAAGCGCCCACTTTCGCGCCCGCATTGGATACAGCATTGATAAACGTAGATTTCCCGGCATTAGGCGCGCCCAAAAGCCCCACATCGGCAAGCAGCTTCAGCCGCAGCCATACCCACATCTCACCGCCCGGAAACCCGGGCTGAAACTGCCTCGGCGCCCGGTTGGTGCTGGATTTATAAAAGGCATTGCCCTTGCCGCCATCGCCGCCCTTCAAAAGGATCGCGCGCTGGCCGGGCTTCACCATATCCACAATCAACGTGCGTTCATCATCATCGGCCAGAATCTGCGTGCCAATAGGCACCGGCACAATCATATCATCCGCGCCCGCCCCGGTGCGGTCCCGCCCAGAGCCTTGGCCGCCGCGCTTGGCCTTGAAATGCTGAGCATATCTGAAATCAATCAGTGTATTCAGCCCTTCTACACATTCAAAAATAACAGCGCCGCCGCGCCCGCCATCGCCGCCGTCCGGCCCGCCATATTCCACATATTTCTCACGCCGAAACGACACAGACCCATCACCGCCCGCACCGGACGATATGAAAATCTTGGCCTGATCAAGAAACTGCATGGGAAAACTTTAAGCCTTGGCACCTAAAAGCAAAAGGGGGGAGCCGGTGCCCGGCTCCCCCCTTGCAACTACAAAACCCGGTATCGAGTATTATTCAGCAGCAATCGCCACCGGCACAATGCTCACATACTTCCGGCCCAACCGGCCGGCATGAAAGTTCACAACGCCATCAGCGGTTGCATAAATCGTATGGTCCTTGCCCAGGCCCACATTAGTGCCAGGATGCACCTTGGTGCCGCGCTGACGAATAATAATGGTCCCGGCCAGCACGTCCTGCCCGCCAAAGCGCTTCACGCCAAGCCGGCGACCAGCCGAATCACGACCGTTGCGCGAAGAACCGCCTGCTTTCTTATGTGCCATAGGGTGAGCTCCTTACGCGATGCTGGTGATCTTGAGGACGGTCAACGACTGGCGATGACCGTTCCGGCGGCGATAATTATGACGGCGGCGCTTCTTGAAGATGATGATCTTCTCGCCGCGCTTCTGCTCAACAATTTCAGCTTCCACAGCGCCCGTGCCAAGCGCCGCGCCATCGAGCGTCATCAGCGTTTCCAAGGACACCTTGGTGCCAGCTTCACCTTCAAGCTTCTCAACAATGATTTGATCATTGGCCGAAACCCGATATTGTTTTCCGCCGGTGCGGACCACTGCGAACATGATGTGTTCCTGAATGCCAATGTGAATACAGCCAGCCTTCCAGCCAGCAAAAACGAAGCCGCGCTCTATCCCGCCCCCCATTTCCTGTCAAGAACCACCCCGAAACTACCCCGCTCTTGCCCCTGTTTTTTCCCACAAATGCCCCGTAAGAGAAGCCATGCGCCCCAGTTTACCCGTAAAAAACCCCCGTTCTGGCCTCCCAGACCATCGAATCACGCCGCTGGATGCCTCAGAAGTGGCCGAAATCGCCCAGCGATTGCGCACATCCCAACCCAAATGGGCCGCCCTTCCGCTGGAAAAACGCCTTGAAATCATGGCCCGATTCTCCGAGTCCATAACCGCCCACACCCCGGCGCTAACCGCAGCGCTCACCCTAGACACCGGGCGCGGCCAGATTTCGCGCGTGGAAGTGGGCGGCGTCCCCGGCACCATCGCGCGCTGGTCCCGGGTTGCGCCTGAGTTGATTAGTGCGGTGCAAGGTGCTGTTGTTGCTACTTCATTTCCGTCGGTGACGGCGGGGACGCGGCTGCATCCTTATCCGCTGGTGGGAATTATCAGCCCCTGGAACTTCCCGCTCACGCTGGCGCTTATTGATGCGATACCGGCATTGGTGGCAGGGTGTGCGGTGCTGATTAAACCTAGCGAAGTGACACCGCGCTTCATCATTCCGTTGATGGCAGCGATTGCTGATGTGCCTGAACTGACTGAGGTTTTTGCAGTAATTGAAGGCGATGGCGAGACCGGGGCGGCGCTGGTTGAGGTGGTGGATTATGTGTCGTTCACCGGCTCGGTTGCCACTGGGCGCAAGGTGGCGGAAGCTGCCGCTCGCGCCTTTATTCCAGCCAGTCTGGAGCTGGGCGGCAAAGATCCGATGATTGTGCTGGCCTCGGCTGATCCTTTGCAGGCTGCGCAAATTGCGCTGCGTTCTTCGGTGGTTGCAACTGGGCAGGCCTGTCAGTCGATTGAGCGGGTGTATGTGGCGCGGGCGATTGCCGGGGCTTTTTTGGAGGCTTTGGTGGCAGCCGCTCAGGCTGTGCAGTTGAATTGGCCGGATGTTGATGTGGGCGACATCGGGCCGTTTATCTTCGGAAAACAGGCGGATATCGTTACGGCGCAGATTGCTGAGGCTGTGGCCAGAGGCGCGCGGGTGTTGGCTGGCGGCGAGGTTGAGGATCATGGCGGCAAATGGTTGCGGCCTACGGTGATTGTGGATGTGACGCCGGATATGGCGATCATAACCGAGGAGACCTTTGGGCCGGTGGTTCCGGTAACGGTGTTTGATACTGTGGATGAAGCAATTATGCTCGCCAATGCAGGGGTTTATGGGCTTTCAGCGGCGGTGCTGGCCGGTGATTTGGTGGAAGCCGAAGCGGTGGCGGTGCAACTGAACGCGGGCGCGGTCTCACTGAATGACGGCTCGCTCACTTCGATGATTGGAGACGCGGAAAAGACCAGTTTTGGCCTGTCTGGGTTGGGGGCGTCGCGGATGGGGGCTTCTGGGTTGATGCGGTTTTTCCGGCGGCAGGCGCTGCTCCGTCAGGCCGGGACGCCGATGCCGCTGGCAGCCTGGGCTGAACGCAAGAGCCTGTGAGGCGCAAAACGCTGCTGATCGGGCTGGGCGCCGTGCTTGGGGCGGCGGGGTTGTGGCTGTTAATGCCCCGGCATATCGACAAGCCGCAAGCGACGGCGATTGCTGAGAAATTATGGATGCAATATCGCCGGCAAGCTGGAGAGCCGCCGGGGCGCTTTGGGCCGCGCGAGACGTTGCAATGGGCCGATGGCTGGGAATTTCGCTGGCGGTATGAGCCTTGCGCGGAGCAGGCATCGCTGCGCATCTGGGTGAGCAGTGATGGCCGCAACGCGCGCTATTCAGAGCTGCCGGATTGTGTTCCGCAGCGCGGCTTTGGGGCGCGTCAGCAGGATGTTTCTTATTGGTTTTTCAGCTAACTAGCCCGCCTTGCTGGGTGACCATACAATAGAGCATCGGGAAGCTCAGCACGAAGTTTGTGCGGCTGAATAACATGGCCTTTTTGCCGGCGGCGGCTTTTTCATCTGCGCTGCCGTCCACCATGCCAAGAGCGATCTTTTGCGCGGGCCAGATGAACATCCAGACGTTTGCTGCCATGATAATGCCCAGCCACATGCCAGTACCAATCATCTGATAGCCGGGCTGAAAAGTGAGCGCGCCCATGACCTTATAGCCGGACAGGCTGGGGATACCGATGCCGAGAATGACCGTAAAGAGCGCTGACCAGCGGAACCAGAACAAGGCTTCAGGGGCGATATATTTGGTGATGCCCGGTTTCAGTTCGGCGGGCACTTTGGGCATGGTGGGGATTTGCACCAGATTGAAATAATAGAGCAGTCCGATCCACAGCAGGCCGACCCAGGCATGGACGGCACGGAGCATCCAATTGGCCCAACTGGCCCCAAGGCTTTGACCGTGGAAGGCAAAAATCACGAGAACCATCAGCGCGAGACCCAGAAGGATCGCCCGATTCATATTTCCTAGTAGCGCCGCCATGCCGATACCCCCTGTTTTGATGCTACAAAGCGTCACTCGCCGTTTGTTCCCTATAACGGAGAGAATCGGTCCTGTTAAGCCATCAAGAATGCCGCAGCAGGCGCTTAGCGTTTGCCCATGAGCGCCAGCACTTCGCGGCGTGAGCGGTCGTCGTTGCGGAACACGCCCATCATCCGGCTGGTGGTCATGATCACGCCCGGCGTCATCACCCCGCGCGCGCTCATGCAGGCATGGCTGGCTTCGATAACCACGGCGACGCCGACGGGATCGAGATGAGTCTGGATGGCGTCTGCCACTTCAGCCGTAAGCCGTTCCTGCACTTGCAGGCGCTTGGCATAGCCATGCAGCACGCGGGCCAGCTTGGAGATGCCAACCACACGGTCACGCGGCAGATAGGCGATATGGGCCTTGCCAATGATCGGCGCCATGTGGTGCTCGCAGTGCGATTGGAACGGGATATCACGCAGGATAACAATCTCATCATAGCCGCCAACCTCGCCGAAGGTGCGGGAGAGATGCTCACCGGGGTCCTCTTCATAGCCCCGGAAATATTCGCGGTAGGCGCGTGCGACCCGGCCCGGCGTGTCTATCAGGCCTTCGCGTTCGGGATCATCACCGGCCCAGCGCAGCAGCGTGCGCACGGCATCTTCGGCCTCTGCCATCGGAATCGGCTGGAACGTCGGCTCAGGCTTGTCTGGCCCGTCAAAGTCATCATCGTACATTATATATAATCCTTCGTGCCATAGCTGGCTGCCAGGCGATTACATCGGGCAGGACGGCAGCCAGCGCAACCCTGCCAGCCGCCGCCGTTTGTCGCACATGGCTACTGGTTTGTTTAGCCAGCTTTGGCGCGGCTGGCGCGCTTGCGCTCATTGGGGTCAAGATGGATTTTGCGCAGCCGGATGAAGTTGGGGGTCACTTCGACCAGCTCATCTTCATCGATATAGGCAATCGCCTGCTCCAGCGTCAGTCGCTTGGGCGGGGACAGCACGATGGCATCATCCTTGCCGGACGCGCGGAAGTTGGTGAGCGCCTTGGACTTTAGCGGATTGACCTCAAGATCATCATCACGGGCATTTTCGCCGATAACCATGCCTTGATAAACCGCTTCGCCCGGCTCGATCATCAGCACGCCGCGCGGCTGGAGATAGCCGAGCGCATAGCCCACAGCTTCGCCGCTTTCCGTGGAGATCAGCACGCCATTGCCCCGGCCTGAAATCGAGCCTTTGTAGGGGCCGTAGCTATCAAAGAGCCGGTTCATGATACCGGTCCCGCGCGTATCGGACAAAAACTCGCCATGGTAGCCGATGAGGCCGCGCGACGGGCCGGTGAAGGTGAGCCGGGTCTTGCCGCCGCCTGAGGGGCGCATATCGGTCATCTCGGCTTTGCGGCCGGCCATCTTTTCAACGACGGTGCCGGAATATTGTTCATCCACATCGATGACGATGGTTTCATAAGGCTCGGTGCGCTTGCCATGCTCATCGGTACCGTAAATGACGCGCGGACGGCTGATGCTTAGCTCAAAGCCTTCGCGGCGCATCTGCTCGATGAGCACGCCCAGCTGAAGCTCGCCGCGGCCGGCGACTTCAAAAGCATCCTTGGAGGCGCTTTCGGTGATCTTGATGGCGACATTGCCTTCGGCTTCGCGGATTAGACGGTCCCCGATCATGCGGCTGGTTACTTTGCTGCCGTCGCGGCCCGCATAAGGGCTGTCATTCACGGCAAAAGTCATGGACAATGTGGGGGGATCGATCGGCTGGGCGGCCACCGGCTCGGTGACCGACAGATCGGCGATCGTGTCAGCTACGGTGGCCTTGGTGAGGCCAGCGATGGCGATGATGTCTCCGGCTTTGGCCTCCGTTACGGGCACGCGCTCCAGGCCTTGAAAGGCCATGATCTTGGCGGCGCGGCCATCTTCGGCGGTGCTGCCATCAGGCGAAAGCGCGCGGATGGGCATGTTGAGCTTCAAGGTGCCGGACAAGATTCGCCCGGTGAGGATGCGGCCCAAAAAGTTATCGCGGTCAAGCAGCGAGACCAGCATTTTGAAAGGCCCGTTCACATCAGCGGCGGGCGGCGGCACATGGGCAACGATGGTTTCAAACAGCGGAATGAGATCGCCGGAGCGAACATCGGAGCTGCGGCCGGCATAGCCGTTACGACCGGACGCGAAGATCACCGGGAAATCGAGCTGCTCGTCATTGGCTTCCAGCGTGACGAACAGATCGAACACTTCGTCCAGCACTTCTTGTGCGCGGGCATCGGAACGGTCGATCTTGTTGACGACTACGATGGGGCGCAGGCCCAGCGCCAAGGCTTTTCCGGTGACGAACTTGGTTTGCGGCATCGGGCCTTCAGCGGCATCGACCAGCAGCACGACGCCATCGACCATGGAGAGAATACGCTCCACTTCGCCGCCGAAATCGGCGTGGCCTGGCGTGTCGACGATGTTGATATGGGTGAGCTCACCGCCATTTGGTGCTTGCCATTCGATGCTGGTGCATTTGGCGAGGATGGTAATGCCGCGCTCTTTTTCGAGATCGTTTGAATCCATGGCGCGCTCGGCCACCCGCTGATTGTCTCGGAAGGTGCCGGACTGGCGGAACAGCTGATCAACGAGGGTGGTTTTGCCATGATCGACGTGGGCGATGATGGCGATATTGCGCAAAGACATGAGATAGCTCCAAACGGGCCCGGCATAAGCTCCGGGCGGGCAGGCGATAGGCTGAGGACAAAAGGCGTATTTTTAGGCCAGATGTTCGGCCAGATTTTCGGGAGGTCAGGACAGCATCCAGACAACACGAGCGCGCCCATAGCCTTTTTGTGGCGCTGCAACAAGACGCTGGCGCAAGACATCGTTCAAGACGCACGTTACAGCTTTTACTTGCATACTAACTGTTGCGCTTGCCTCGCATCGCCTAAGGGGATGTGATAGCTATGGGTCATCGGTTGTTCAGGCATCCGGACGCAGGTGTTTATCGGCAAAAACTAAGGCCGGGAACTAAAGTTGGGCAGACGGAGGGACCCGGATATGGCAGCGGCAGGCGAAGACCCCTCAGGAAACGCTTCGGGCGCGTCAGAAGATGCGGCGCCCGAAGCGGTGCCTGCTGCGCCGCAGACCACGGGCACGTTGCTGGCTGCGGCGCGTGTGGCCGCCGGGCTGGAGATTGCCGACGTCGCCCGCACCACCAGAGTGCCGGTGCGCCATTTGAAGGCGCTTGAGGCCGATGAGCATGACGGGCTGCCGGCCTTGCCTTATGCGCAGGGCTTTGTGCGGGCCTTTGCCACTGCTGTGGATTTGAACGGTGAGGATATGTGCGCCCGCTTTAGGGCCGAAACCAGCAAACAGCCCCATATGCCGGCGCCCATGGCGATGACGGCGCTGGACGAGCGGCGACTGCCCAGTTCCGGGCTTGTGGCGGCGAGTCTAGTGGCGCTGCTGGTGGTGATTGGGTTGCTGTCGGCCTGGGGAGCAGGGGCGTTTGATGGCGAGGTGCCGGCCATAGGCGCGCCCGTAGCTAATGAGGGGGACTCTGGAGCGGCATCTTCTACGGTGCCGCCTGTTGTGACGTCCGAAACGCCTGATGCTGATGTTGCTGGCGGGTCTTCCGGAGAGGCTTTGGCCAGGCAGGGGCCAGTGGTGCTTACCGCGACCGAGCAGGTTTGGGCGCGGGTTTTTGACCCCGCGACCGACCTTGTGGTTTTTAGTGGTATTATGGAGGTGGGCCAGCGGTTTGAGGTTCCGGCGTCTCCGCCCGGACTTCGGCTCTGGACCGGGCGCGCCGGGGCGCTTGCTGTTACCGTGGCGGGGCAGCCCTTGCCGCCGCTAGGGGGCGCGGCTGAGGTGCTAAAAGATATCAGCCTGACGCCGACTGATCTGATGGCCCGTGCCGCTTCGGCCTCGGCTGTGGCTTCGGCTGTGGCTTCGGGGGGAGCTTCGGGGGGAGCTGTGGCTGTTCCGGCGCCTGTTCAATGAGGGAGTTTTTGATGCGTTTGCTGAGTGTTGCTGTGGTTTTGTTTTCTGTGGTTTTGTTTTCTGGGAGCGAGCCTGTGGTGGCGCAGCCCGCCAGCGTGGAGGGGCGTGTGGGCAAGCTCGAATCCGAGATGCGGGCTGTGCAGCGCAAGGTGTTTCCAGGCGGCAGCTCGCGGTTTTTTGAGCCCGAGATCACGGTGCCTGACGAGGCGCCTGTGTCTCCGGGGGGCGTGCCGGCGTCTAATCCGATTACTGATCTTTCGCAGCGCGTGGGCGAGATGGAAAAGCAGTTGCGCACGATGACCGGCCAGACTGAGGCCAATACGTATAAGCTGCGGCAGTTGGAGACAGCTTTGGAGAAGATGCGCGGCGATACGGAGTTTCGGTTGAATGCGCTGGAGGGCAATCCGCCGACACCTGCTGCTGCTGCTGCTGCTGCTGGGGCCGCCGGGGCCGTGTCTGTGGTGACGCCTGCTACTTCCGGGGCGGCTCCGGTGACGGTGGTGACGCCGCCCGCTGCAACGGTTGGCGCGGCGGCGCCGGCGAAGGCTGCTACGGCGGCTGAGGCGTGGCAGGGGGCTTATGCGCAAGTTGTCTCCAAGAACTGGCCGACGACCGAGTCTTTGATGACGGCGTATCTGGTGGACTGGCCGCGTTCTACGCGTATTCCGCAGGCGCAATATTGGCTGGGACGTAGCTATGCCGAGCGGAATCAGCACGCGCAGGCGGCGGACGCGTATTTGAAGGTTTATAATAATCATCCTCGCTCTGAGCGCGCGCCGGATGCGTTGCTGGGGCTGGCTGGCGCGCTCATCGGCATCAAGAATCCGCAGCAGGCGTGCAGGGTTTTGGGCGAGCTGGACAGTGTTTATGGGGCGCAGCTTGGGGCCGGGCAGAAGACCGAGGCGCAAACATTGCGCGGCCGGGCGAAGTGTAGCTGATAGCGGCTGATGCAGAAAACGCCTGACCTTGCGGCGCTGGTGGCGGCGGCGATGGGGGCGGCTGAAGCGCCGGGGGGACGGATTGCGGTTGCGGTGAGTGGCGGGCCGGACAGTTTGGGGCTGCTCGCTATGGCTGTGGGGGCGTTTCCGGGGCGGGTTTTGGCGCTTACCGTGGATCATGGGCTGCGGGCGGGGTCTGCGGGCGAGGCTGAGTATGTGGCGGGCCTGTGTGCGGCGGCGGGAGTTTTGCATAAGACGCTGCTTTGGGAGGGCGATCGCCCGCGCAGCAATGTTCAGGCAAAGGCACGTGACGCACGTTATGCGCTGATGGCCGCATGCTGCGAGCGGCACGGGGCCGCTGTGTTGCTTACGGCGCACCATGCCGAGGATCAGGCTGAGACAGTGCTGATGCGGCTGGCGCGGGGCGCCGGGGTGTCGGGCTTATCCGGGATACGCGCGTGCCGGGCGTTGGCGGCGAGTGTTTGGCTGGTGCGGCCGCTGCTCGGCGTGCCGCGGGCGCGGTTGCATGAGGCCGCAGATACTGCGGGCTGGACGGGGCTTGTGGACCCTTCCAATGCCAGCCCTCGGCATGACCGGACGCATGTGCGGGCTTTGTTGGCGCGCGAATCGGGGCTGTTGCCTGCCGACATGCTGGCGGGCAGTGCGGCTCGGCTGGCAGTGGCTGAGGCGGCGTTGGACTGGGCGGCGGAGCGGGCATTTGAGAGCCGGGCTGCGGTGCGGGCGGACCATGTGGCGCTTGATCTGGCGGGCCTGCCGCAGGAGCTTCAGTACCGGCTGCTGGTGCGGGCTTTCGCGCATTTTGGGCTTCAGCCAAGGGGGGCGGCGGCGGCGCAGCTGCTGGTGAAGGGCGGCGGCACACTGGCGGGCATCAGGGTGCGGGCCGGAGAGGTTTGGACATTGGAGGCGGCGAAAGCGCGGCGACCATAAGGATAGTTACTGTCAAAACCGCGCCAGAATCGCACAGGCCGATTGCATAAGGCCGTAACTGTCTTATCTTATATCCATACGTTTCAGGAAAGTTTGCAGGCAATGGCCGACAACAAAGATGGCAACAAGCGCCCTCCCAACCCCTGGGTGAAGAATCTGGGGCTGTGGTTCATCATCCTTCTCGGGCTGGTTGTGGTGGTCAATGTGGTGCAGGGACCGTCGCGCTCCGGCGCGGGCTCGGCCTTGGCCTATTCGGACTTTCTGACCAAGGTTGATGAAGGCCAGATCAAATCTGCGGAGATTCGCGGCGAAGAGATTGTTGGTACCACCAGCAGCGATGAGGAATATCGGACCTTTAATCCCGGTGACACCCAGCTAATCCAGCGTCTGCGGGATAAGAATGTTCGATTTGATGCCAAGCCGGAGGAAAGCCGGTCGCTCTTGGCGCAACTGTTTTTCAATATGCTGCCGTTTGTGCTGATGATTGGTATCTGGATTTTCCTGATGCGGCAGATGCAAAACGGGGCCGGCCGGGGCGCTATGGGCTTTGGCAAATCACGCGCCAAGCTGCTCGTGCAAAAAGAAGGTCGGGTTACGTTTGAGGATGTGGCCGGGATTGATGAAGCGCGTGAAGAGCTTCAGGAGATTGTGGACTTTCTGAAAGATCCGGGTCGTTTTCATCGGCTGGGCGGCAAAATTCCCAAGGGTGCGCTGCTGGTAGGCCCTCCGGGCACCGGCAAGACCTTGCTGGCCCGCGCTATCGCCGGCGAGGCTAATGTGCCGTTCTTCTCGATTTCGGGCTCGGATTTTGTGGAAATGTTCGTGGGCGTTGGTGCGAGCCGGGTGCGCGATATGTTTGAGCAGGGCAAAAAGTCGGCACCGTGCATCATCTTTATCGATGAAATTGATGCCGTGGGCCGTTCACGCGGCGCTGGCCTTGGCGGCGGCAATGACGAGCGCGAGCAGACCTTGAACCAGCTTCTGGTCGAGATGGACGGTTTTGATGCCAATGAAGGCATCATCATTGTGGCCGCGACCAACCGGCCTGATGTGCTGGATCCTGCGCTGCTTCGGCCCGGTCGTTTCGATCGTCAGGTTGTGGTTGGACGTCCTGATATTGAGGGCCGCGAGAAGATTTTGGTCGTGCATATGAAGAAGGTGCCGCTGGCGCCGGATGTGAATGCGCGGGTGATCGCACGCGGCACGCCGGGGTTCTCCGGGGCTGATCTTGCCAATCTTGTGAATGAAGCTGCCTTGCTGGCCGCGCGCCGGTCCAAGCGACTGGTCTCCATGAAGGATTTTGAGGACGCCAAGGACAAGGTGCTGATGGGCGTTGAGCGCAAGACCATGGTGATGACCGAGGACGAGAAGAAGATGACCGCCTATCATGAGGCCGGCCATGCCATCGTCAGCGTGCATGAAGCCGCCTCTGATCCCATACACAAGGCTACCATTATCCCGCGTGGCCGGGCGCTCGGCATGGTTATGCGGCTGCCGGAGCGCGATCAATACAGCTACCACCGGGACAAGATGTACGCGAACCTCGCGGTCTCCATGGGCGGCCGCGTGGCCGAAGAGATCATCTTCGGGCACGACAAGGTCAGCTCAGGCGCGTCTTCCGACATCAGCTATGCCACCGATCTGGCGCGTTCCATGGTCACCCAATGGGGCATGTCTGAAAAGCTGGGGCCGCTGAAATATTCGGAAAATCAGGAAGAGGTGTTCCTGGGTCATAGCGTTAGCCGCACCCAGAATATCTCCGAGCAGACTGCGCAGCTCATCGACGGCGAAATCCGCGATATCGTCAACACTGGCTACGACCGGGCCAAGCAACTGCTCACCGACAACCTCGACCAGTTGCACACGCTGGCCGGCGCGCTGCTCGAATATGAGACGCTCAGCGGCGATGAGATCAAGAAGCTGATCGCCGGTGAAACTATCGACCGGACCACCGGCAGCAGCACGCCCGTGGCGCGGCCTGCAGCAGGGGTTTCGGCCATTCCGAAATCCGGGCGGCGCTCTGGTGATCTTGGTAGTGAGCCTGCGCCTTCGGTTTGATTAGAAGGGGCCTCCGGCGGCTGGGGGCTAAGCCCCCAAACCCAATAGTTTTTTGCGTTTAGCTGCGCGGACGGGTGTTAACGCCACAAAACTTTGGAATGAGGGCTGGGGGCTTAGCCCCCAGCCGCCGGCGGCCCCTTACTTGCCTTCAAACATCATGCAGAGGCTCTCGTCCCAGCACGGGATTGAGCCAAGCGTAGCTTAGCAGCAGCGCGAGGGCGGCAGCGCCCAGCCAATAGGGTAGTTCTGGCTTTAGTGTGTAGAGGCCAATACCGATGGCGGGGCCGGCGATGAAGCAGGCGCCGTTGATGGCGGTGACGGCGCCGGCGACGCCGGCTTGTTCTGCGCGGGAGACGGCGAGGGAGGCACCGGCTGTGTACCCGGGCCGGGCGAGGCCATAGCCGAGTGAGGCTAGAGCAAAGCCGATGACGAGGCCGTGGAAATCTGTGGCCAGCGCGATAGCGACGGCACCTGTGGCGGCGATGAGTGTGCCCCAGCGCATGAGGGGCGGCGGGGTGAGCCCTAGCTTGGGGATCAGGCCCCATTGGGCGAGCAGTGTGGCTCCGGCCCCGGCCATGAAGACGATGGCGATATATTGGGCGGATAGAGCGGGGTTGCCGCCGGTTCTATCGATGATGAGAAAGCCCATGGCTTGGCCGGTGGCGGCTTGGACGGAGCCAGAGGCGAAGCCAAAGAGCATGAATGGCGCGATGCGGGCATCGCGCAACTGAAGCTTGGGGCGGATGCCGGGGGCTTTTTCGGCCGTAGCGGCGCGAAGTGAGGCCCCGCTGGCCCCGCCCATGACCAGCGGCTCGCTGGCGGCGGCGCCGTAGCCGCTCGCATCTTGTTTGGGGCTATCATCGGTAAGAAAGTTACGCACGCAGAGCCAGACGATGATGGCTATGATGGTGAAGGCGAGCATGGGCCCGGACAGGCCCACGGAGCCTATGACAAACAAGGGGGCCATGGCCGGCCCCAAAATGGTGCCGAGACCGAAAGCGGAGGACAGCATGGAGAGCGCGCTCGTGCGCTCAGCTTCACTGGTGCGGGCGGCTACAAAGGCAAAGCAGGCAGGATTGGCGGCGGAGCCGAAAATGCCGAACACCATGCGCATCATGGCGAAGATGACAAAGGTGGTGATGGCCCCGATCAGCCCGTTGAGCCCGGCATAGACCACCAGCCCGCAGCCCAGCATCGACACACCGAAAGCCGTGACGCCGACTTCTACGAGTTGCCGCCGCCCGCGCACATCTGATTGCCGGGCCCAATAGGGGGCTGAAAATGTCCAGAGCAGCGCCGAGATGGAGAAGACAAAGGCCACCAGCAGATCCGGAATGCCGATAGAGCGCGCGATGCCGGGCAGCACGGTTTGCATGGCGGTGTTGCCGGCGGCGACGAGCAGCAGCGCTGAGAAAAGCACGGCGAATTCCCGGCGGGGAATGGCGTTGGTCAAGCCGCGTTTGCCGGGACGGCAGGGGCTGCGAGTGAATTGGCACCTTGTTGAAGCACCGTAACAAATGCCGGCAGGGCGGCGGCGACAAGTGCCAGTTGCCCCGTGTCCAGATCTAGGAAGCGATCTGCGATAACACGCTCAAGGGCGGAGGTTACGGCTTCAATCTGCGCGCGCCGCTCAAGGGGGATTTCGATTGTCACTGAGCGCCGGTCTGTGCAATCTTGCCGGCGCAGGGCCAGGCCTTGACGCTCCAGACGGTCAAGCAAAGCGGTAACCGAGCCGCTGGTGAGCCCGGTGGCGGCGGCAATCTCGCCCGGCGTGGCGCCGCCTTTGGTTATGAGATGAAACAGGCAGCGCAAATCCGAGCGGTTGACACCCAATGCTTCTGATATCAGTCCATCCAGACGGTCCATAGCGGCGTGAATTTGCCGCCCGGCGTTCATTACCGCGTGCAGATCTTGCTCTGTTTGTGTGAGAATCTTGCTCATAGGGGTATGACGGATATCTTGACATTCAAGCTTCTTGATTTCAAGAGATAGTTATAAACGCTGCTGGTTGCCAGTGGCGTTTTAAGGGTGTTTGAAATGGGAACTGACGTTGCTTCGTGCCAGTGATTTGAACCTGCGGGGAGCCGCTCGGGCCTTACGAAACGGCTTGTTGGGCCTTGCTGTTGTGCTGCTTGCCGCGTGCGGACAGGAGGCGGCTGCACCGCCGCCGCCGCCAACTGTCACGGTGGCCACACCATTGGTAAAGCCCATCGTTGATTGGGACGATTATGTTGGCCGTTTTGAAGCGCGGCAGTCTGTAGAGATACGGCCGCGTGTTTCTGGATATGTCAGCCGTGTGGCTTTCAGGGATGGCGATTTTGTGAAGGCTGGCGATCTGCTTTATGTGATTGATCCCCGGCCTTTTGAAGCGGCTGTGGCGCAGGCCCGGGCAGATGTGGCGCGGAGCAAGGCCAGCGCAGACCTGGCCCGCAGCATTTTTGCGCGCTCAACGGCGCTTATGAAAGACAATGCCATCAGCCAGCAGGAGCTTGATACCGCGCGCGCACAGTCTGCTGAGGCTGATGCAGCCGTGGCGGCTGCGCGGGCAACTCAGGATGCACGCGCGCTGGACCTTGGGTTTGCGCGTGTGAAGGCCCCTATTTCGGGCCGGCTGTCTGATCGGCGGGTTGATGTGGGGGGGAATGTGCAATCTGGCGAGACGGTGTTGACCACGATTGTATCGCTAAATCCGATCCATTTTGTGATTTCAGGCTCCGAGGCGCTCTATCTGAAATATCAGCGCGCCAATCAGGCCGGCACGCGGCCCAGTTCTAGGGTGACGCCCAATCCCGTTGAGATACGGCTTTCTGACGAAACTGATTTTCGCTGGAGGGGGCGGCTCGATTTCGTCGACAATACGCTTGATACCGCGTCTGGAACGATGCGGGGCCGTGCGGTTGTGCCTAATCCTGACGGGTTTTTGACGCCGGGCATGTTTGGCCATCTGCGGCTCTTGGGATCGGGCAGTTACGACGGGATGCTGATTCCGGAAGAATCTGTGGTTACCGATCAGACGCGCAAGCTCGCCATGGTGGTGGGGGCCGATGATGTTGTGACGCCGCGCGTGCTGAAACTTGGGCCGCTGGTGGATGGTTTACGGGTGGTGCGCGAGGGGCTGGCTGTGACAGACCGGGTGATTATTGAAGGCGTGCAGGTTGCGCGGCCAGGGACCAAAGTGAAGGTAAAGCTTGGTAAGGTGGTGCCGCCAGCGCCAGGCACCGGGCCGGAGCTTCCCGATATTATTGAGCCACCTGCCACGTCCGCCACGGATGCGGCTCAGGTCAACTAAGCCGTGAGAATATCGCATTTCTTCATCGACCGGCCGATTTTTGCGGGCGTGATCTCGGTGTTGATGGTGCTGGTGGGGCTGGTGGCTTATCCCACGCTGCCGGTAGGCCAATATCCTGAAATTACGCCGCCTACTATCAATGTGACGGCCAGCTATCCGGGCGCGTCTGCTGAAGTGCTGGCTGATACGGTGGCGGCGCCGCTGGAGCAGGAAATTAACGGCGTTGAGGACATGATGTACATGACCTCGTCGTCCACTGGCGACGGGCGGGTTAATCTTAGTATCGTGTTCAAGCTGGGCACCGATTTAGACAATGCGCAGGTGCTTGTTCAGAATCGGATTTCGTCTGCTGAACCTCGGCTGCCCGAGGCTGTTCGGTCGCTCGGCATCACCACGCGCAAGAGCACGCCAGATTTCTTGCTGCTGATCTTCTTTACATCGCCGGATAACAGCCTGTCGCTCAGTTATCTCTCCAACTATGCAAATATAAATCTGCGGGACAAGCTCGCGCGCATTGACGGGGTGGGCGCGGTCAATCCTTTTGGGGTGCGTGATTATGCGTTGCGTATCTGGATTGATCCGGAAAAAGCGGCTTCGCGGAATTTGAATGCCAGCGAGATTGTGGCGGCGTTGCGGGCGCAGAATGTACAAGTGGCAGCAGGCACGATTGGCGCGCCGCCGTTTGCGAAAGGCGGCTCGGGCTTTGAGCTGAACGTGCAGACTAAGGGCCGCCTTACCAGTGTTGAGGAGTTTGGCGCGGTTGTTATCAAAGCCGATGGCTCCCGGCTTACGCGGCTTGCTGATATTGCGCGCATCGAAATTGGTGCAGAAAATTACAGCACCAATGCCTATGTGGGTCAGGTGCAGGGCTCAGCTTTCGGGATGTTCCAGCGTCCGGGCTCTAATGCGCTGGCCACCGCAGATGAAATTATAGCTACCATGGAGGAGGCTTCCAAAAGCTTTCCGCCGGGCATGGCCTATTCCATACCCTACAACCCCACCGAATATGTTCGACAGTCTATTGACAATGTGGAGACCACTTTAATCGAGGCGGTGATGCTTGTGGTGCTGGTGGTGCTGGTGTTTTTGCAAAGCTGGCGGGCGGCTATCATCCCTGTGTTGGCGATTCCGGTCAGTCTTATTGGCACCTATGCGGTGATGGCGGCCTTTGGCTATTCGCTTAATTCATTGTCTTTGTTTGGCTTGGTGCTGGCCATTGGTATTGTTGTTGATGATGCCATTGTGGTGGTGGAAAATGTTGAGCGCGAGCTGAAGCTTGGCTATTCACCGCGTGAGGCCGCTTATCGAACCATGGATGAGGTTGGCGGCGCGCTGATTGCGATTGCGCTTACCCTTTGTGCGGTGTTCATCCCTACAGCTTTCATAAGCGGGATATCGGGGCAATTTTATAAGCAGTTTGCGCTTACCATCGCGTCTGCCACGCTGATTTCTGCCCTTGTCTCGCTTACCCTGTCGCCGGCGCTCGCCGCCTTATTGCTGCGCGCGCATGACGAAAACGCAGCACATCCAAGCGATTGGAGGCGTTATCCGGCCCGCTTTGCGCAGAAGTTTAATGATGGCTTTGCCTGGCTTTCAGAGCGCTATGGCCGGCTGACCGCGCGCGCTATTCGCAGCATCGGTTTGGTGGTGATTGTTTATGCCTGTTTGTTGGGCTTGGCGGGCTGGCGTCTCGTGGCCACGCCGGCTGGCTTTATTCCCTCGCAAGATCAGGGCTATGTTATTGGTGTTTTGCAATTGCCGCCCGGTGCCACGTTGGCGCGCACGGACGCTGTTGTGCGCAAGGCCATTGCTGCCGCTGTGAAAGTGGATGGTGTTGCTAGCACGTTGGTATCGCTCGCCGGCTTTGACGGCTCCAGTGGCTCCTCAGCGCCAAATAGTGGCACGCTGTTTATTCGGCTGGAGGATTTCGATGTGCGCGCTTCAAAGGGGCTGAGCGGCGATTCGATTCTTGCCGATCTGCGGAAGACTCTCGGGCAAATTCCCGGTGCGAATATTCTGGTGGTGCCGCCGCCGCCGGTGCGGGGCATAGGCACGGGCGGCGGCTTTAAGATGATGATTCAGGATCGTTCCGGCAAAGGCTATCCGGCGCTGGAACAGGCCAGCTTTGCGATGATGATGGCAGGCAATCAAGCGCCGGGGCTGACCAGCGTGTTTACGCTGTTCAATACCGCCACGCCGCGCTTGTTCGCCGATATTGACCGGGAAAAGGCGCAGCAGCTTGGCGTTTCGCCAGCAGATATTTTTTCCACGCTGCAAATCTATCTTGGATCTTCTTATGTGAATGATTTTAATCTTTTCGGCCGCACCTATCGGGTTACAGCGCAGGCTGATGCGCCGTTCCGCAATGATCCCGCTGATGTGGCGCAGTTGCGGGTGCGCTCTTCGTCGGGGGCCATGGTGCCGCTCGGCTCACTCGCCACCTTGTCTGATACTAGCGGGCCTTTCCGCGTAGTGCGGCACAATCTCTTCCCCGCTGCCGAGCTGCAGGGTGATCGTCTTCCCGGCGTTTCGTCTGGCGAGGCTTTGGGGACGATGGAAGCACTGGCCGCTAAGCTGCTGCCGGAAGGCTTTAGCTATGAATGGACCGAGCTAGCCTATGAGGAGAAAACGCAGGGCAATACGGCTGTGGCGGTGTTTGTGCTGGCGGTGGTATTTGTGTTCCTGCTGCTGGCGGCCCAGTACGAATCTTTACTGCTGCCACTTGCGGTCATTTTGATTGTGCCGATGTGTATATTGGCGGCCATTCTTGGGGTTAATCTACGCGGTATGGACAATAATATCCTCACCCAGATCGGCCTTGTGGTGCTGGTCGGGCTGGCGGCGAAAAACGCCATTCTGATTGTGGAGTTCGCCAAACAGGCCGAGGAATCTGGCAAGGACCGCTGGGCCGCGGCGACCAGCGCCGCCAGCACCAGACTGCGGCCGATTTTGATGACCAGCTTTGCGTTCATTCTCGGCGTTGTGCCGCTTGTCATCGCATCGGGGCCGGGGTCGGAAATGCGTCAGGCTCTGGGCACGGCGGTATTCTTCGGGATGCTGGGCGTGACGGTTTTTGGCCTCATCTTTACGCCGGTGTTTTACGTTATTGCGAGTTGGACGGCCGAGCGTTTTGGCCGCCCGATCGCTAACAGCCGCGCAGGAACGCCGCGATGAAACGAGCTGTCTCTCTTCTTGCCAGCTTGCTGCTCACGGGCTGCGCGCTTGGCCCGCGCTATGAAAAGCCGCCGGTTCCCGACGCCGCATTGAGGGCGCCAGGTACCGTCAGCACCGCTGATGCGCCGCCGCAAGACTGGTGGCGGCTTTATGATGATCCCGTGCTGGATGCGCTGATTGCTCAGGCTTTTGCCGCCAACACCGATTTGCGGGTGGCCACCGCCAATCTCGCCCGCGTGCGCGCTGTGCTGCTGGAAAACAAAGGCGCCCGCCTGCCTAGCACCAACGTAACCGGCAGTGCGGTGGAAACCCAGCAAGTCATCTTGCTCCCCACCGGGCCCGCGCCGTTTCAGACCGAGTTTTATCGCCTCGGCCTTGATGCTTCGTATGAAATTGATCTTTATGGCCGGGTTGGCAGCGCTATTGCCGCCGCCCGCGCCGATGCCGAGGCGGAAGCGGCGGTGCGAGATACCGTGCTTATAACCGTAGCGGCCGAAACCGCGCGTGCCTATGCGGACGCCTGCTCGGCCACCCGCCAGCGCGATGTGGCTGCAGATAGCGTGCAGCTGCAAGCCGACAGCTTCTCCCTTACTGAAAAGCGTGTGGCGGCGGGCCGAGATGCGCCGCTCGATCTCGCCCGTGCCCGTGCCCAATTGGAAACCACCCGCGCCACCCTTCCGGGCTTCACCGCCCAGCGCCAGGCCGCACTTGCCCGTCTCGCCTTCCTCACCGGGCGCGTGCCGGCAAATGTTGATCCCCGTGCTGCCGCCTGCGCTGCGCCGCCCCAGCTCGTCAGCCGCATCCCCATTGGCGACGGGGCCAGCCTGCTCCAGCGCCGCCCGGACATTCGCCAAGCAGAGCGCAAGCTCGCCGGCGCCACCGCCCGCATCAGCGTTGCCATTGCCGACCTGCTGCCCAAGGTAAGCCTCGGCGGCAGCCTCACCGGCCAAGGCGTCACGCCCGGAAGCGCGCTCAGCAGCCAGGGTTTTGGCTTCAGCATCGGCCCCGCTATCAGCTGGAGCTTCCCCAACATCACCGCCGCCCGCGCCCGCATCCGCCAAAGCCGCGCCAGCATCGCTGCCGCGCTGGCCAGCTTTGACGGCAGCATCCTCAAAGCCCTGCAGGAAACAGAAACCGCGCTGGGCGATTATGGCGCTGCGCTTGAACAACAGGCCGCTCTCACCCGCGCCCGCGATGAAAGCGCCGAAGCCGCGCGGCTTGTCCGACTGCGTTACGGCGTGGGCGCGGAAGCCTTTCTCGCCGTGCTCGATGCCGAACGGACCCTTGCCACCGCCGAGGCCCAGCTTGCCGCGACGGAAGCCGGGCTGGTGACCAGCCAGATTGCGGTATTTAAGGCGCTGGGTGGGGGCTGGGATATTCCAGAAGCTAAGGGGCCTCCGGCGGCTGGGGGCTAGCTCTCAGCCGCCAGAGGCCTATTAAACTTATTTCCCGCTGCGCCGCGCGAAGCTGTAGCTGCCAGTTGCCACGGGCATGCCGCTGGCATCATCAGGCGTGGTGATGAAGGTGATGGTGGCGGTTTCCGGCGCGAGGGTGAGGTGGGCGGCGCCCCAGACCATGCCTTGGGCATGCAGCTGCTTCAGCCCTTTGGCCTTGGCCAGCTGAAAGCGCATAAAGGCGGTGTTGAGCGGGCGTTGTTTGCCGGCGGCGCCTGAAACTATCGCCGGTAGCGGCTTCACTGCTTTTCCTGGCAGCGCCGTTTCACAGGCATCGGTAAAGGCTTCCAAGGTGTGCTCATGCCCGGCCAGATACATATCGGCGTCTTCACACAGCACCGGCAATATGGCGGCACGTAGAGCTTCGGACTGCCGGTATTTGCTGCCCGCAGAGGCCCAAAGCGGATGATGGCCGATGACGATTTTCCAGCGCGCGGTGGATGATTTCAAGGCTTGCGAGAGCCAAGCGGCCTGCGCTTTCTCCAGCGCGGTAACGGGCTTTTCCCACGCACCAGGCTGCTCATAATCGGCGGACGAAATTTCGCTGCCATCATCGGCCAGCGCATCTTCCATGACCTTGCCGCCATTCAGCAGCAGATGCGTATCAAGCACGAATATCTCCACCTCACCTTTGGTTTCCGGCGGGGAGACGCGGTAAATGAAGCCATCCATGTAAAAGGGTTTGTTGGCCTTTAGCCAAGCCGCCTGGGCGAGTGCGCCCTCGCGGCTGGTATGCCAATCATGGTTGCCAAGCGTCGCATAGAGCCGGAAGTCCGGGCTTAGCTTTGCGAACCGGCCATAGGGTTCCGTAAAAATATCCCGAAAGCGTGCGCTATCGTCGATCCCGTCCGCGCCATCAGGATAGATATTATCGCCCAGCATCACGCCAAACTGGCAGGCCTTGGTTTCGCACCAGCGCCGCATCGCATTGGAAACAGACATCATCCCGGATGCCGCCACGGCCCCACGCGAAGGCTGGACGATGGTGTATGGCCCGGCCTTAAATTCTGCTGTCGGGCGCTTGTCCTTGGCCCAGTCCTTGCGCTCTTCGGCGATGAAATCGGCAGGCGTCATCGGCGGGTCTGTGTCTTCCGGGTCCAGATGGCGCAGGTCATAGCCATGGTCACCGATGGCGATAAAGCTATAGGTGCCCGGCGTTTTCACGGGCGGCGTGGCGGCGCAGCCGGCGAGAAGAAGGCCGATGAGGAGGGGAGCGGTACGCATAACTTGACTATGCCTTATCAAAAGTTGACGCGGAAGCCGGCCGTATAGCGCGCGCCAAATCTTTCGAACTCGATCGTGCGCGTGCTCACCCCGGCATAGCGGCGGCCCGGGCCGTTCAGAAGATTGGCCCCTTCCACATAGACCTCAAAATTGGGCGTGATGGCATAGCGTGCTGAGACGTCCAGCTCATCATCAGCGGCCCAGAAGATGTCGCCGCCGGTTGAATCGTCGCCGAGTTCGGAGAACCAGTCAGACCGGCGCTGATAGGCGACACGGGCCGAGAGGCCGTATTTTTCATAATAAGGCCCGACATTGTAAATGAAACGCGAGGTGCCGGGGAAGCTGACTTTGCGGCCATCGGGCGTGGTTGCTTGGCTTTGGTTATAGGTGAAATTGGCTTGGATTCCGAAGCCGCCATACCAGCGGTCTTCCGGTAGGAAAGGATCAAGCTGCATCTGGAACGCGCCTTCAAAGCCCCAGATATAGCCGTCGCCGCCGTTGGTGAGCGTGGTGAAATCATATTGTGAACGGTCAACGCCTGCAGTGTTGAGGGCGTTTGAACCGAATACTGTGGTGTCATCGAATAGGACGTCGCTCACATCCTTGTAGAAAAAGCCGAGGCTGATGAAGCCACGCGGTTGCACATACCATTCCCAATAAAGATCAACGCCTTTGGCGCGCTCTGGCTTGGCGAAGGGATTGCCGCCCTGAATGACCTCGTTGGAATCGTTGATGCTGAAGCTGGGGGCGAGCTGATCATAATCCGGGCGGGCAGCACCGGTGTTGAAGGAGAGCCGCACTTTCATATCTTCGCGCGCGTTCCAGTTGATGTGCGCGGAAGGGTAAAAGAAGGTCTGGCTGTTTTCGACTGTGACCAGCGTCTGGCCGGCGATGCCGGGGAGTTCGTTAAAGGCAGCGCCGCTGTTGGTGATGTGCTCCACCCGCGCGCCATAAACGATATTGCCCCAATTGAAGCGCGTGGTCGCCATGGCATAGCCGGCCCAAATGCTCTCGCGAACGCGGTAGAAGTTCTGCAGATTTGGCGTGAAACTGCCATTGGCTCGCACCGCGCCCATGATGGTCTCGGCGTTGGCATCGGAGAAGTGCTGCAAGGTGTAGCCGGGGTCGAGCCGGCCAAAATAGGGGTCGTCGCCGAGCAAGCCGTTCAGGCTGTTGCCGATATTTGCAGCGGCAAGCGTTGAGGTGAGGGCGCCGCCGGAGAGCGCCAACTCGCTTTCATTACGCTCTTTGGTGCGCTGGTCATATTGGCCGCCAAAGCGGAATGTCGTGTCCCCGAAAAGCGCTGTGTCCACCTTGAGCTCGAGCCGTCCGGTATAGGCATCGGTAATGTCCTTGGCGCGCAGATCCACGGCGCTATCAAGGCTATTGGGGAATTGCTGATAGCCGCTGATCGGGGCACCGCGTCCTAGCACGCCATTGGCATCGCGCGTGGTTCTGAACAATTTTATTTGGCTGTTGGACGGATCGCGCAAATCATAATCCGCGGTGACGCGGTTGGCGGCGTTTGCGCCATTGCTGCCAATGCTGGGCGATTGATAGGTCAGTAGATACGGGATGCTCCGGTCATTTTCTGAGCGAGTGTAATTGGCCCGCCAGCGCAATGTCACCTTCTCTGAGAAGTCATGGTCCCCGGCCAAGGTGTTGGTGAAGACTGACTGCGAATAATCAACCTTGCGGAAGCGGGCATTAAAATCAACGCCGTAAACCGTGCCTTGCAAGGGCGTGCCTCCCGCGCAGACATCGGCATAGCCGGTGGTGCCGGGTGTGAGGGCGCTAGAGGTGCACGGCGCCGAGGAATTAGGCACGTTTGATTGCCGATCATCGGCATCAAGGCGATAATTGTCCCGCAGTTCGTCATCGGTGAACACGGTGTAGATGCTGGTCAGCGAGATTTTATTGTCGCTATCCGGGCGCCATTCCAGCCGGCCCGAGGCGCTGTAATTCTGGCGGGTGAGCCGGTAGAATTTATTCTCGATTTCACGTGCCCAAATGCGGTTGCCGGTTTCGCCGGGTGCAAGCGGGCGGTTGTCGGCGCTCACTTCTTCCCAATCCACCTCGAAATTGTCGGTGACCATTTCGCGTTTGTAATAGCTTGCAGAAACCAGTGCGCCGATCTCGCCGATGCCGGTATCCCAGCGGTTGGAGAGCACGCCCGAGGCTTCATATTCCATGCCGCCGCCGAGATCGACATAGCCTAGCCCAACCTTGGACTGTGCGTGCAAGCCATTATAATCAAAGGCTGAACGAGTAACGATATTGATGTTGCCGGAGATAGTTTCGCCGTTCAGATCAGGGGTGACGGCTTTTTGCACAATCACTTGGCTGGCAATGGCCGAGGGGATGGAATCGAACCGGGCATTGCGGCCTTCGGGGCTAACAATGAAAATCCCATCAAAGCTGATTGTCGTCCAGCTGAGCGGTGAACCGCGCAAATTGACAAAGCGCGCCTGACCTTGGTCGCGTTGAATGCCAATGCCCGGCAGCCGGCTGATGGCTTGAGCAATATTTTGGTCTGGCAGGCGGCCCGCTGCGTCGGCAGACAATACGCTGACAAGGCTGTCAGAGTTTCTCTGGATCTGAAGGGCCGCCGTTTCCGATTCGGCAATGGGACGGCTGCCGACGACTACGATTTCATCATCGGCTATCTCAGTGTCAGTAGCGGTCTGGGCCAGTGCAGCAGTGCCGAGAAGAGCTGGAATGCCGATGCTTGTCAAAAGCAGGGCCCGCAGGCCTATTGCTCTCTGATCTGCTACGAATTTCATAATTTGGCGCCCTTTGTTTAGGTTCATGGGGCGCGTCTAGGCGGCGATTGTTTCAGGGGGGTTACGGATAAATTACACTAATAAGACGCTCAAGGCCCGCGCCCGAGTGTTGCTGAAAAGCCTCATTTCCTCGCCATAGGCCGCCGCCATGGACCTGATGCCGTGCCTGTGCCATGCCATGTAATATGGACGCTGTTTCTGACCCCATGCGCGCTGCCCCGCCGCCACTGCTTGCGCAATTGCTGGCACCCATCCGCCGCCGTTGGTGGCTGATGCCGGTCATGGTGGCGGTGATTTTGGTGCTGGTGCTCATCAAGCTCAATCGTGACGCCGCTATCTGGACAGCAGAGTTACAGGTTTTCTCAGCGCCCGCTGCGGCTGGCGTCGCTCCCAAGCGCGGGATAGCCGGCCTTGCTGCCCAAGCGGGCGGCGGTTTGGCAGCGCTTGCCGGCAGCCTTGGCAGCGGCGATTCCGAGGCGCCGTTCAGTTTTTTTCTCGATGGCCTGGCCACCCCGGAAGTTGCGGCGCAGCTGGCCCGTAATCCGGTGATCATGCACAAGGTATTCGCCAGCGAATGGGATGTTGAAACGCAAAGCTGGCATCCGCCGCGTGGTGTTATAGGCAGAGTTCAGGGTGGTCTTTTCTCGGTTTTAGGCCTGCCGGCGCTGGCATGGCGCCAGCCTGATGCGGAACGGCTTCGTGCCTATATCGCCGATGCCATTAAGGTGACGCGTAGTGTGAAATCACCGCTCGTGACCCTTAGCCATGAACATTGGGACCGGGCCTTTGCAGGTGCGTTTCTGGAGCAGCTTTCTGCTGCGGCTGATGACAATCTGCGTCAATCTAATGCCGCACGCACAGCTGCCAATATCGACTATCTGAGCGCCCGGCTGGCCACCACCTCACAGGCTGAGGTGCGGGAGGCGTTGGTGGCGGCGCTGGGGCAGGAGGAGCGTTCGGCCATGCTGGCCGCCGCCCGTCTGCCTTATGCAGCGGAGACTTTTGGGGTAGCGAAGGTGAGCCGCTGGCCTAGCCGTCCACGCCCCGTGCCGCTGTTGTTGGCAGGCGTGCTTGCGGGTTTGCTGCTTGGCGCGGCCCTTGCCGTATGGCTGGACAGGCGCACCCTCAGGCTTACGCCTAGCGCTTCTGCATAGCTCTTACAGCCAGTCCTTCCAGCCGGGCCTGAGGCCCCAAGGGCAGCGCATCCCGTCTGCTTTCAGCATGGCTTCCGGGGAGGCTGCCAAAAGCTTGGCCAATCTCTTGCCGTAAACGCGAGGTGGCGCTTCGGTTCAGGGCTTCGCGCCAGCTCATCACCATCTGCACCTGATCTTCGGGTAACGGCAACGCGATGCCACGGGCCAGAATAAGGCCATGGCCGGGGCTGTATAAGGTTGCTTCAAAGGTCATCGGGCGGCAGCCCAAGGCAGCCAAATCACAGGCTGCGCGTAGTTCCAGACCCAGGGTGTTTGGTGACAGCCTATTCGGTGCCAGCCAGGGGTCAAGCGCCAGCATCTGCCCAACGCGCAAATCAAAAGTTAGTTCGATCTGCTCGGCAACGCGAACGATCTCGGCGGTTCCGGCAGGGTCACTGATAAGTAGATCATAGTCTTCAAAACCAATAATTTCCCGGTGCCCTGAGGCGACCCATTGGCGTAGCGCGCGCTCTGTCAGCCGCCGTTCGCTCTGTAGCAATCCCGTAGGCAGATCGAATTTCGTGGAGAGCACATCGAAATTCGTCTGACACGGTAAAGTAGAGGTTTCGGGGCTAGACATGACGCGTTATCCAAACGCCCCCTTGATGAGGACATAAGAATAAACGGCACCTATATGCTTGGGTTTAGCCTGAGCCGCTTGCCGCCGTCGGCGCGCCCTGTTATGGCACGCCCGCCTTCTGGCAAAGGGTTTGCCGCAGTAGCTCAGTGGTAGAGCATCCGCTTCGTAAGCGGGGGGTCGGGGGTTCAAATCCCTCCTGCGGCACCATATCTTCACATAAGTGTGAACCTAAGCAGGCGTTTCGGCTGGACCCTTGTGCCTCCTGACTGTAACCCTCGACAAGATAGTAATGAGAAGCCGGACGGGCGCTCTCATGTCCTCGCCCCCTTGCTTATGGTGACAATGGTTGAGCTGCTCCTCTTTGGACTGATCGGACTGCCGTTTCTGGCAGCCCCCGTGGCCATCGCAGCAAGCCGGACCTCACGCCGGGGCGGCGCGATAGTGGCCGGCGCGGTCATGCTGGCGGGGCTAGCCATGCTGGCAGCGCTGGGCCCAGCTGTTTTTGCTGGCGAAACCTTGGTGGTAAGCTGGGAATGGCTGCCCGCCTTCGGGCTTGATCTTGCGGTTAGGCTTGATGGGCTGGGCCTGTTATTCGTGCTGCTGATTGATGGTATCGGCCTGTTGATCGTTATCTATGCGTCTTACTATCTGCCGCGTGAAGATAATCTGGGGCGCTTTTACCTGCTGCTGCTTGGTTTTGCCGGCGGCATGCTCGGCGTTGTGCTTGCAGAAAACATAGTGCTGATGCTGCTGTTCTGGGAGATCACCAGCCTCACCTCGTTCTTGCTGATCGCGTATAAATATAAGGATCAGGAAACACGGATTGCTGCGCGCATGGCGCTGGCAGTAACCGGCGGCGGCGGGCTTGCCATGCTGGCGGGCCTGCTGCTGCTGGGCGATATCACCGGCAGCTTCATGTTTACTGATATATTGGCCAGCGGTGACCTCATCCGGGGCCATGCGCTCTATCCCGTCATTCTGGGCCTGATATTGATCGGGGCCTTCACCAAATCCGCGCAATTCCCTTTTCATTTCTGGTTGCCCAACGCCATGGCCGCGCCCACGCCGGCCAGCGCCTATCTTCATTCCGCCACCATGGTGAAGGCCGGCGTGTTTCTGCTCTGCCGCTTTTATCCCGCCCTTTCAGGCACCGATCTTTGGTTCGGCGTGGTCAGCAGCGTGGGTGCCATCACTTTCCTGCTCGGCGCGTATCTGGCGCTCTTGCGTCATGATTTCAAAGGTCTGCTGGCTTATTCCACCATCAGCCATCTCGGCCTTATCGTCTTGCTGCTGGGCCTGGGCACGCCGCTCGCCCCGGTGGCAGCGGTGTTTCACATCATCAACCATGCGGTATTTAAAGCCTCGCTGTTCATGGTGGCGGGCATTGTCGATCATGAAACCGGAAGCCGGGATATGCGCCGTCTGTCTGGCCTAAGGCGGGTGATGCCGATAACCACCACGCTGGCGATATTGGCCTCCGGGGCCATGGCCGGGGTGCCGTTCCTCAATGGCTTTCTCTCCAAGGAAATGTTCTTCGCCGAAACAGTAGAACTTGGCGGCAATTTGCGCTGGCTGATGGCGGGCATCGCCACGCTGGGCGGCGTGCTGGCGGTCGCCTATTCGGCCAAATTCGTAAAAGAGGTGTTTCTGGGCCCGCCCCCCACAGACCTGCCTTTGACGCCCAATGAGCCGCCCCGGATGATGCGCGTTCCGGTGGAATTGCTGGTGGGCATTGTGGTGCTGGTTGGCCTGTTGCCTCAATTGGTGGTGACGCCGCTTCTCACCGTAGCTTCGGCGGCGGTGCTCGGCGGGCCAGTGCCGCCGCTCGATCTCGCCATCTGGCACGGCTTCAACCTGCCGGTAATCATGAGCATCGTGGCACTGGGCGGCGGCCTTGTTTACTTCACGAAACGCGAACAAGTATTCAGCATGGCGGATCGCTACGGCTTCGGCCTGTCCAGCCCGGTGGCCTTTGAGCGTATATACAATGGCCTTGTGGCCATTTCGCGGGCCATTTCCTCGCGGCTGGATGCCCAGAGCGTCAGGCAGAGCGTCAGCCTGTTCCTGGCGTTCGTGCTGGCGCTGGGCCTCTGGTCCTGGCTGTCTGCCTCTGCGCCGATCCTCGGCCCCCTCCCACTCGCAGGTGCAGGCCCCGCCCCGCTGCTGGCACTGGTGGCGCTGGTGCTAGGGGCTTGGGGCGTGGTGCGCTACCGGGCGCAGCGGCTTGTGGCCGTCATGTTTCTGTCCGTCATTGGCTTGGTGGTGGCGCTTGCCTTTGTCCGACTTGCCGCGCCGGATCTTGCGCTCACCCAGATCTCGGTTGAGCTTGCTTCCATCATGCTGCTGCTGCTGGCGTTGCGCTATCTCCCGCCCGAGCCAGCGATAGGCGACGACGCATCGGATGACAGCTCCGCCCGGCGCGGGCGCGATGCAGCCTTGGCAGCAGGGCTAGGCGGCGGGGCTACGCTGTTGGTGTTGGCTATGCTCACAAGGCCTTTTGAAACGATTTCGGGCTGGCATATCGCCAACAGTGTGCCCGGCGGCGGCGGCACCAATGTCGTCAACGTCATCCTCGTGGATTTCCGCGGCTTTGATACGTTCGGTGAAGTGGCCGTTCTGGCCATGGCCGCGCTCGGCGTGCAGGCGCTGCTGAAAGGCCTCAGCCTGCCGCCGGCGGTGGGCAATGCCCCCAGCCTGGCAGACCGTTATCCGATTATGCTGAAAATGATGATGCAGCCGCTATTGCCGCTCGCGCTGGCTATCTCGGTATATATTTTTCTGCGCGGCCATAATCTGCCAGGCGGCGGTTTTGTGGGCGGGTTGATCGCGGCGGTAGCCTTGCTACTGCAATATATGGCCAGTGGCATCGAATTTGCCCGCGCCAAATTGCGCTTCAATTTTGTGGTGGTGCTGGGCGTCGGCCTTGGCTTATGCGCCCTCACCGGGGCGGCCGCCTTCATTTTTGGCCGGCCCTTCCTCACCTCCACACATGGTTACGCCAAACTGCCGATGATCGAGCCTTTTGAGCTGGCGTCCGCGATGATGTTCGATCTGGGCATCATGCTCGTAGTCATCGCCAGTTTGGTCCTGATACTGGCGGAGCTGGGCACGCTCAGCACGCGTGAAAAAAGCCAGCGGTAAGTCATGGCGGTGGTTCTTGCTCTCGGTATCGGCCTGTTGCTGGCGGTTGGCGTCTGGCTGGTGCTGCGGCCGCGCAGTTTTGCGGTTGTGCTTGGGCTCACGCTCATCTCCTATGCCGTAAATCTGTTCATTCTGGTGTCGGGCCGTATCGACTGGGTTCTGCCGCCGCTGGTCTTTGCCGAGGCAGACCGCCTCACCGATCCGCTGCCGCAGGCTCTGGTGCTCACCGCCATCGTCATTGGCTTCGGCATGACGGCCTTTCTGGTGGCGCTGGCGCTAAAGGCGCTTGCCGCCAACGGTGATGATCAGCTTGGTGAAGGCACGCCACAACCAGATAATTTGCAGCCAGACGCGCCCCAAATTGATCCTCATACGCAGGATGACCATTGATGGGCGTCTGGCCAATCCTGCCCATATTGGTGCCGTTCGTCGCGGCTGTGCTGATGCTGCTGGTCCCCGGTCGGCTCAAGCTGCAACAGGGGCTTGCCCTTGCGGCAGTGTGTCTGAGCCTCATAGCCGCGGTTCGGTTGCTCGCCTTTGCCGATACAGGCGACATTGCGGTGTATCGATTGGGTGATTGGCCCGCCCCGTTTGGCATCGTGCTGGTTGTAGACCAGCTGGCGGCGATGATGGTGATGCTGGTGTTTACGCTAGGCCTGCCGGCGCTGCTGATGGCGATGGGCGGAACCGACACCAAAGGCCAGCACTTCCATCCCCTGTTCCAGCTCCAGCTCGCCGGGCTGGCCGGGGCGTTTCTCACCGGCGATCTGTTCAATCTGTTCGTATTCTTCGAAATCCTGCTTCTCGCGTCCTATGCGCTGCTGATGCAAGGGCCGGATGTATGGGCGCGGGGCCGGGTGCGCGCCGGGCTGGTCTATGTAATCCTCAATCTCGTCGGTTCCAGCTTGTTCCTTATCGCGCTGGCGCTCATTTACGGCACGCTCGGCACGCTCAATCTCGCTGATGTGGCGCAGCGGCTGCCCCTGGTGCCGCTGGAAGACCGGGCGCTGGTGCGGACCACGCTGGCATTGCTGGTATCGGTGTTCGTGCTGAAAGCGGCGCTGCTGCCGATGGCGCTATGGCTGCCGCGCGTCTATGCCCGCGCTCCGGCGTCAGTCGCGGCCTTGTTCATCATTCTCAGCAAGGTGGGCATCATCATGCTGCTCCGCCTCGTTCTCATCGGCTTTGGCGATGCAGACGTCGCCGCCGGCCTGCTCATGCCTTGGCTTCCGGCCCTCGCGCTCGCCACCATCGGCTTTGGCATCCTGGGCGCGCTTGCCGCCCGGCGTCTGGTGGAGATCGTCACCCATCTGGTGCTGGTCTCGTCGGGCACCATGTTGTTCAGCATCGCTTTCGCCACCGTGCCGTCCACCTCGGCCCTGCTCTGGTATCTACCGCAATCCACCCTCGTCACCGCGGGCTTATTCCTGATAGCGGCGCACATTGATGCCCGACGTCCCGGCCTTGGAGACAGGATGTTGCGGGGGCCATCCGTGTCGGGCCGCGCTTGGTTGGGCCCGGCTTATCTGGTGCTGGCCGCAGGCGCTGCCGGCATGCCGCCGCTCTCAGGCTTTCTGGGCAAGGTGATGCTGCTGCAAACCGTGCCGTCAGGCGCATGGCAGCCCTTTTGGTGGGGCCTGATCCTGGCGTCCGGGCTTGGCATGGTCATCGTCTTTGCCCGCACCGCAGGTCCCTTGTTCTGGCAATCGACTGAAATGCCGCCTGCGCCTGCGTCTGAAGGCCTTTCCGGGCTGGCACCGCTAACGGCGCTCTGGCTGCTCGTCGCGGCCGGGCCGCTGATGGTCGTGTTCGCCCGGCCTATAGCCGATCACGCAGCCGCCACCGCCCACCAGTTACATAATCCCGCTACGTACATCAGCAGCGTCATCGGCCCCGAGGCGCCAGTTAGAGAGCGTCGGCCATGAAGCGCCTGTTGCCCCAACCGGTGATCACGGTGCTAATCATCCTGCTCTGGCTGCTTCTCACCCCGTCCCCCGGCCTCGGCAATATATTGCTGGCGGTGATCATCGGCCTCATCATCCCCCAATTCACCCACCGCTTCTGGCCAAATCCGCCGCGCCTGCGTCGGCCCGGCCTCGCGCTCAAGCTGCTGGGTAGGGTGCTTGTAGATATTGTTGCAGCCAACATCACCGTCGCCCGGCAGGTGCTAGGTCCCCCTGAACGTCTCCGCCCTGCCTTCATGCAGGTGCCGCTCGCTGTTGAAGATCCGTTCGTCGCCACCTTGTTCGGCGGCATCATCTCACTCACGCCAGGCACTGTCACCATCGATATTGAAATGGACGAAAACGGCCGCCCCTCGCGCCTCCTCGTCCATGGCCTCGATGTGCCCGATCCTGAAGCCACCATCGCCGAGGTTAAAGCTCGCTACGAAGCCCCGCTGAAGGAGATCTTCGGATGCTGACAACCGTCCTCCCGCTCGCCCTCGCCATGATCGCCGCCGCCATCGCGCTCAATCTCTGGCGCCTTGTCAAAGGCCCGGCGCTGGCAGACCGTATCCTCGCCGTTGATACACTTACCATCAACACCATCGCGCTCATTATGCTGCTCGATATGGTCTTCGCCACCTCGGTGTATTTTGAAGCAGCCCTTGTGCTCGCCACCATGGGCTTTGTCAGCACCATCGCCCTCGCCAAGTTCATTCTTGGCGGTGACATCATCGAATAGGTAAAAGCCATGGCAGATATCCTCATATCCCTATTGCTGCTTATCGGTGCCAGCTTTGCGCTCATCGGCTCCATAGGCCTTGCCCGGCTGCCGGATTTCTTCATGCGCCTGCACGCCCCCACCAAAGCCACCACCCTGGGCGTAGGCGCCATCGTTCTTGCCAGCATCGTCAATGCCAGCCTGCGTGATAACCGGCTGGCGCTGGCTGAACTCGCCATCCCGCTGTTCCTGTTCATAACAGCCCCGGTCGTGGCGCATCTTGTAGGGAAGGCCGCGCGCAGCCGCCGCAAGGATTAGACCCTACGCCGCCGCCACCCGCCGCTCTGCCGCGCGCCGCGCGCCCAACCAATCCCGCAATCCCGGCAGCAGCATCGGCGGCGCAATCAGATAGCCCTGTATAGCGGTGCATTTCTGCGCCCGTAAAAACTGCATCTGCGCCTCGGTCTCCACCCCTTCCGCCACCACATCCAGCCCCAGCCCCCGGCCCAGCCCAATGATGGACCGCGCAATCAGCCCCCGGTCGTTGCCCATGCCGATGGCATTGGTAAAGCTCCGGTCAATCTTGATCCGGTCCACAGGAAAACTGGTCAGATGCGAAAGCGACGCATAGCCGGTGCCAAAATCATCAAGGCTTAACGACACCCCCCGGCTGCGCAGCGTTTCCAACGTGTCACCAATCCGCGCAATCGAGCGGTCCAGCAACACGGTTTCGGTTATCTCGATCTCAAGCTGCCGTGCGTTAACGCCGTGCATGGCCAGCACCTGACGCAAAGTTTCCAGAAAATCATCCGCCAGAAGCTGGGCCGTGCTCACATTCACCGCCAGCAACCCCGGCTCCAACCCGTCAGCCACCAGCATGGCATAGGTCCCCAGTGCTTTATCGATAATGCTGTTGCCCAAAGATTGCGCCAATCCCACATCCTCCGCAATCGCCACAAACTCCTGCGGCGGCACCCATTCTCCGCCATTGTTCCATCGCGCCAAGGCCTCAAAGCCCTGCACCTTATCAATATCCAGCCGCACCTGCGGTTGCAGCGCCACGTTCATCTGACCGGCCGGGATCGCCAGCCGTAGCCGGTCCGCCAGCCGCGTTTTGCGCGCCAGCCGTTCTGCAAGCTCAGCATCAAACAGCACATAGCGCCCGCGTCCCTGCCGTTTCGCCTTGTAAAGGGCGGCATCAGCATGGCTCAGCAGCATGTCCGCTTGGCAACCGTCCGCCGGATAGCGCGTCACACCAATAGAGACGGACGGTACATAGCGGTTGCGCCCCAGCCGCACCGGCCGGCGTTGCAGCGCCAAAAGCTGGTCAAGCAGCCCTGTAAGCTCGGCCGAATCCGTCAGGCCGGGCAGCATCAGCGCAAATTCATCGCCGCCCAGCCGCGCCATCGTGTCTTGGGGCCGGGCAACGCGTGAAAGCCGCCGCGCCACCACCCGCAGCAACGCATCACCCGCTGCATGGCCTAGGCCATCATTTACCGATTTGAAGAAATCGATATCAAACAGCACTAAGGCCCCGCCCTTCCCGGGCTTGCGGCAGGCGGTCTCAAGCCGTGAGAGCAATACCGGCCGGTTCAGCAGTCCGGTCAAGGAGTCATGCTCGGCGGTATGGCGCAGGCCCGCCTCGGCATCTTTCAGCCGTGTAATGTCCGTGCGGATAGTAACCGTGTTTCCCGAGCTGGACCTTGCATTGCTGGCCTGCACCCAGCGCCCATCGGAAAGCTGCAATACCCGAGAATAGTCCGGGCTACGGTGCCGCCTCAGATAATCATCAATCCAGTTTTCTCGCACCTCAAGCGGAGAGCCCGCGCGCACTTCCGGCGCATAATAGTCGGCCTGAACCTTGCGCCGTATGATCGTTTCCATGTCATCGCCAAGCCGCACCAGATCTTCATTGGCCGGCAAGATGTTCTGATAATTCTCATTGGTCAGCACCAACTGCTCATTTTCATCATACACCGTCAGCGCGGTGGGAATCGCATCAATCACATCACGCAGCAGCGTCTCGGTCTGCGAGCGCAGCGTCAGTTCGCGCTGAGCCGCATCTGCCGCTTCATGACGCGCCGTTACCTCAGAAGATATCGCCACAAAGCCGCGCAGTTTGCCATCATTCTCCCAAATCGGCGCCACATTCAGCTCCACCCAATAGGCTTCGCCCCAGCGGTTATAATTCCTGATCTCGATATAAATCGGCCGCACTTCGGCTATCGCTTGGCGGAGCGCCGCCACATGCGCCGGATCAGTTTCCGGCCCCTGCAAGAGCGAGCCCGGCTTGCGCATCCAAAGGTCCGCCAGCGCATAACCCGTCAGCCGGGTGAAGCTCTCATTCAGCCAGATGGTGCGGCCCTCGATATCCGTGATAACGGCGGCATTGGTCATGTGCTTCACCACAAGCTCCAGCCGTTGCTGCATCCGTGTATTCTTGCGTTCTTCGGTCATATCCGAGAAAATGCCCAAAATAAGCCGCCGCCCATCGCGTACGGGATACGCCCGCCCGCGCGTACGTACATATATCTGCGTCCCATCAGCCCGTATCAGCGGCATTTCAGCATCCCATGCCGCCCCGGTATCCACGCACTGCCGAACCTGCGCCATCACCATCTCGCGGGCGTGCGGCGGATAATGGTTCAGCGCCCCCTCAAGGCTCGGCACATGGTCCTCAGCTACGCCATGAACGCGGCAGCTCTCCCGGCTCCACCACAGCTCACCGCTTTCCGGGTCAAGCAGCCACGCGCCCATCCCGGCCATCTCCAACAGCACTTCGGATTGACCGAACAACCGCTCCCGCAGCCGGGCCAACTCCGTCAATGTGCTTCTAGGCCAGGCGCTTTCGCTCACGTTAGCATGTCCCCATCGTTGTGGCGCGCGTTTGCAAACGTCACCGCATAGTATTCACGACCGGTCCTTGAAGGGGTTTAGCGGCACTTTTATATCCGTGGGGTAGCGCATGTTGCCCACTGCCGCTTCAAGAGGAGCCTTTGCATGATCGAACTTCGCCCCTTCGCGGCGCTCGGACACGCCAGCCATGGTTGGCTTGAAGCCACCCATCATTTCAGCTTTGCCAGCTATCAAAACCCTGACCGCATGGCCTGGGGGCAAGTTCGGGTCTGGAATGATGACGCCATCGCACCGAAACGTGGTTTTGCGCCGCACAGCCATCAAGACATGGAGATCATCACCTATGTGCGCGAAGGTGCTATCACCCATGAAGACAGCTTGGGCAATCGCGGGCGCACCGAGGCTGGCGATGTGCAGGTGATGTCGGCAGGCACCGGCATCCAACACAGTGAATGGAACCATGAAGATGTGACCACCCGGCTGTTTCAGATCTGGATTTTCCCCGATCGCGCTGGCGAAGCGCCGGGCTGGGGTACCCGCAAATTTCCCCAAGCAGCACAAAGCGGCACGTTCATTACATTAGCCAGCGGCATGGACGGCGATCGTGACGCGCTGCCCCTGCGGGCGGATGCGCGGGTCGTCGGGGCCAAGGTGCGTGCTGGGGAGACCATCAGCTATAAAACCCGTTCCGACCGACACCTTTATTTAGTCCCGGCGCTGGGCCGCCTTCGCATCGGTGAGATCGAAGCCGGCGCACGTGACGGCATCGCCATCCGCGACCATAGCGAAATCAGCATCATGGCGTTGGAAGACTGTGAGCTTGTTCTTGTCGATAGCCGTAGCGGTGCAATGGCAAAATGAGCATCATTAATCTTTTGTAAGTAGCTCTTTGCGCTTCGTTGTCGCAAACGGGGTGCTATGGTGATCGGCGATCAGGGGGCGCAGCCGGCGCTGCTGGTAAAAGGGCTTCATAAGTCCTTCGCTGGCAGCCGCGCGGTTGACGGGCTGGATCTTCGCGTTGAAGCGGGCCAGCTCTATGCGCTGCTCGGCCCCAATGGCGCAGGCAAAACCACCAGCTTGCGGATGATCACCGGACTTGAGTCGCCTGATGCCGGAAGCATCCATGTCTGCGGCATAAATGTCAGAAAAGACCCGCTGGCCGCCAAAGCCCGCATTGCGTGGCTGCCGGACGAACCGCTGCTCTATGACAAGCTGACACCATCTGAATATCTCGCCTTCATTGCCGGCCTCTGGCGCGTGCCCCCGGCGCTTGCCGAGTCCCGCGCCGCTCATCTGCTCGGCCTGCTCAGCCTTGACGAAAAGCGCCAGTCTCGCTGCGAAACCCTGTCACGCGGCCAGCGGCAGAAAGTGGCGCTGGCCGGAGCGCTCATCCATGCGCCAGATCTGCTTATCCTCGATGAGCCGCTTACCGGCCTTGATGCCAGCGCCGCCCGGCTGGTCAAGGATCTCCTGCGTGATCATGCGCGGGCCGGGGGCACTGTGATCCTCACCACCCACATCCTCGAAGTGGCAGAACGTCTGGCAGACCGGATCGGCATCATCCGCGCCGGGCAGTTGGTGGCGGAAGACACGCCCGCGCAGCTCGCCGCCGGCCATGGCGGCGGCTCTTTGGAAGACGTTTTTCTGGCGCTCGCCGGGTCATGACGCGCCGCTGATGCTGGCGTTACTGCTCCGACACGAAATCCGCCTGGGTTTGCGTCTGGGCACAGGCGCGGCGCGCGGCCGCTGGCTGGCGGGGCTGGTTCTCATCGCAGCGCTCCCGGTAGCGCTCGGCTGGTTCGGCGCGCAAAGCCTAGCCGCCGCGCCCGATAAGCCCAGCCCCGCTGCGATGTCGCTGCTGGTCGGTGCGCACCTGTTCATGCTGCCGCTCATGGCCTCGCTTGCCGCCGTCCAAGTGCTGCGGGCTTTTCATGATCGTAATGATCTTGATCTGCTGCTGGCCGCGCCGGTGCCGCCTCGTGAGGTGTTCCTCGCCAAAGCGCTTTCTGTCTGCTGGATGGTGGCCATGCCGTTTGTGCTCATGCTGGGGCCGTTCGTGCTGTTTTCAATGCTCAGGGGTCATTGGGGCTGGGGCGGCACGTTGATCGTTCTTCTCTCCAGTGCCACCATCGCCACCGGCCTCGGTTTCCTGATCGTGGCCGCGTTAATCCGCTGGCTGGGCGCCCGCCGGGCCCGCGTAGCCGTGCATCTCGGCAGCGCCGCGCTCGGCGCCAGCATCTTCATCGTCAGCCAAGTCAGCGCGCTTGGCGGCGGCTTTTCCGGCGGGCGTGAAGGTCTGCTTGCCAATCTTTCCGCCCTCACCCCGCCGCCGCCGTTTGATAGTGCCGCGCGCGCCATGGTGGGGGAACCTCTCCCCTTGTTGGCCTTTTGCGGCTTGGCCCTGCTGGCCCTGCTCGGCGCTGCCGGCCCCGGCGCCGTCCAACTCGCCCGGCGTCAAAATGAAGTCGAGACCCTCCCCACAAAATCCCCGGCCCAGCTCTTCACCGCATCCCCGGTGGCGGCTATCCTTGATAAAGAGCTTAGCCTGCTCTGGCGGGATCCCGAAACACTGGCACAGGTGTTGCTCCGCTTCATCTATCTCGTGCCGCTGGTGCTGCTCGCCTTGCAGGAGAATGCGTCGCCGGAGACCACGGCCGCCCGGCTTCTGTCTGGCGGCGTGGCGCTCGCCGCCATGGCCGCCTCCAGCCTCGCCTGGATTACCTTGTGCGCTGAGGAGGCCCCGGAGCTGGTAGAAGCGGCACCTATCTCGCCGTGGCAGCGCAACAGCACCAAGCTGGCGCTCGCCTGCCTACTGCCCCTCATAGCTCTGCTGCCGCTCGGCCTCTGGCTTCTCACGCTGGATCCAGTGGCGGCGCTGATGCTCTTGCCGCTCGGCCTGCTTGCCGGGGCCAGCATGGCCGCCGTGCAAGGCTGGCATGGGCCTCGGCTGCCGCGCACCAGCTTCCGCAAGCGCCCGCGCGCAATGCTGTTAATGGGCGTGGTGGAGGTCGCCATGGCGATTGCTTGGGCGGTCGCTGCCAGTTTTTTTTATCGCCAGCATCCCGCCATGCCGCTGCCGTTCATCATCATTGCGTTCATCATGCTACTTGCCTGGGTCAGCCGCTCCCAATACCTCATAGCCCCGCGTTTTAGATCGCCGCGCTCAGCATAGGCTGCACCACCGGAAGCACCTCTTTAAAGCCGTCCCAAATCATCTTGCCTGCCACATAGACAATCACCACCAGCCCCACATAAGCAATCCACCGATAACGTTCGATATATTTAGCAATGAAATTCGCTGCGATTCCCATGAGTGCTACTGACAGCACCAAGCCCAACACCATAATTTCAGGATGTTTCCGCGCCGCGCCTGCCACAGCCAACACATTGTCCAGGCTCATAGAAACATCCGCCAGCGCCACAGACCATGCGGCCGCTGCAAAGCTCTTGGGCGCTGTAGGCACATTCGAGGCGGTGAAGTCGTCCTTGTCGCCCGGCATGTCAATAAAAGCTTCATTCGGGCTGATTTCGCGCCACATCTTCCACGCCACCCAGAGCAGCAGCAGCCCGCCTGCCAAGATTAGCCCCACCTGCTGCAAAATCTGCGTCACCATCAGCGCAAAAATCACCCGCAGCACAAGCGCCGCAACAATGCCGATCAAAATCACTTTCTTGCGCTGATCAGCTGGCAGCCCCGCCGCCAGCGCCCCTACCACAATGGCATTGTCCCCCGCCAGCACGACGTCGATCAGCACCACCTGCCCGAAAGCAGCCCAAGCATCAGGCGTCATCAGAAAGGCAATATCCATCACAAGCACCTAAGAACGATGTGCAGAATTTACCAGTGGTTCAATCGCGCAAAAGCTCGTTAATCCCAGTCTTTGCGCGGGTTTGCGCGTCCACGGTCTTCACAATCACGGCGCAATAAAGGTTCGGCCCCGGCGTGCCATCCGGCAGCGGTTTGCCCGCCACCGTGCCGGGCACCACCACCGCATAAGGCGGCACCTTGCCAATATGCACCTCGCCGGTCGCCCGATCGATAATCTTGGTAGAGGCACCAAGATAAACGCCCATGGAAAGCACCGCGCCTTCCCCCACCTGAACCCCCTCGGCCACTTCTGAGCGCGCGCCAATAAACGCGCCATCGCCAATAATCACCGGCGCTGCCTGCACCGGCTCCAAAACCCCGCCAATCCCGGCCCCGCCAGAAATATGCACATTCTCGCCAATCTGCGCGCAGCTGCCCACCGTCGCCCAAGTATCCACCATAGTGCCCTTGCCCACCCGCGCGCCAATATTCACAAAGCTAGGCATCAACACCACGCCCGGCGCAATAAACGCCCCGCGCCGCACAATCGCCCCCGGCACTGCCCGAAAGCCCGCCGCCTGAAACTCCGCCTGCGTCCAGCTTTCAAACTTCGTCGGCACCTTGTCCCACCACAGACTACCACCGGGTGCGCCAAACACGCCGCTGTTTGGCGTCAGCCGGAAGCTCAACAGCACCGCCTGCTTCAGCCACTCATTCACCCGCCAGCCGCCAGTCGAATCGGGCTCCGCCACCCGCAAACTGCCATCATCCAGCCCATCAAGCGCCGCCTGCACAGCATCGCGCACCACGCCGCCGGTTTCGGGGTTCATCTGGTCCCGGTTGGCCCAGGCCTCGGCGATAATGGCTTCAATCTTGGTCATCGGTCCTCCAAAAGGGCAAGTGTGGTCGCCAAAAACTGGCCCACATCTTTCACAGTATAATCAATATGCGCGGCCGCATCACCCAGTCCTTGCTTTAGGGCCCCCTGTTCAGAACCATTGTTAATCCAAACCGTTGTCATGCCCAGCGCTTTGGCCGGCACCAGATTGCGCGCCATATCCTCCACAAACACCGCGCGCGCAGGCTCTATACCATGCACCGCACACAGATTCGCATAAGCGCTGGCCTGCGGCTTGGGCACATAGTCCAGCGCATGAATATCATGCAGCGCCTCAAAGCTCTCGCTCAGCCCCAGCCGCGCCAACACCCGCTGGGCATAAGGCACATCAGCATTGGTAAACACCAGCTTGCGCCCTGGCAGCCGGCCAATCATCTCGCCCAGCTCCGGGTTCGGCTGCACCACATCCACATCCACATCATGCACAAAATCCAGAAAATGATGCGGGTCCACCCCATGCGCTTCCATCAGCCCCGGCAACGTCATGCCATGGCTATGGAAAAACCCTTTCTGCACACGATAGGCCTCATCGGCATCTACCCCCAGCAACTGCTGAATGTATCGCCCCATCCGCACATCAATCTGCGCAAACAGCTGCGAAGACGCCGGGTACAGCGTATTGTCGAGATCAAAGATCCAAGTATCGATATGGCCAACCATCCCGGCGCTGGTAGCCGCAACACGCAAAAAGGGAAAGCTCAGAAGGCCAAGCTCATCCAGCGTCCTTCTCTACCATGCAGGCGTATACGTCCGCCTCTTCATTGCCGAACCCGCAAGCAAGATTCGTCTGTCAAAGTCCCGCATTCGGTTCACGCCGCATCACCACATCCACATCAATCGTGTCCGGCATCGGCGAAAGCCGCATCACAGTCGCGCGGGCAGAAGGCAGGCTAAGCGACATATGCACCATATTCGTCCCGGTATCGCCAGCAACCACCGTCAAATCACCACAGGGAACCCATGCGGGTAGCGCCGCCTTGGCAGCAGCGCTCACCGTTTCCACACTCGAAGTGCCTGATGCCAGCGCCCGGGCGCCATTGCGGGCAATCGTCTGCATGCTGTTGTACGTGTAGAGCAACGTGCCATATTGCATGCCGCCCGTAAAAAGCAGCAGCAGCAATGGCAGCACCAGTGCAAATTCCGCGGCAACTGATCCGCGCCTGCAACGGGACAATAGCGACTCTCCAAAAATTGCCCCAAAGCGAATCGCCACAAAACGCCTTTCCGACTCGTGCTTCATATTTATGTTCATTTTCAAACTCCGCTCTACAGCGATTCTCTGCCTATATGCACTATAGCGTCCTAACCCGTCTTATTCACCGGACCGGGTTTATCGGGGTGGCGAACGTAGCTTAACTCTCTGATCTGATGTAGAGAATGGGTGTCGACGCCATTCTATTCATCCGGACAGAAAGTGCCACGC
>Ga0105050_10000146_pt1 | contig 93008 bp, 68 predicted proteins | sample FRY01_FD_78088 | JGI IMG/M metagenome (GOLD analysis project Ga0105050, IMG submission 78088) | Freshwater microbial communities from Lake Fryxell liftoff mats and glacier meltwater in Antarctica - FRY-01 | ecosystem: Environmental > Aquatic > Freshwater > Ice > Glacier meltwater ... | reverse complement strand
GTCGCCCCGGGCGATCTAATCACACATACGTTTGAACAGCACGAATCCGTCGGCAAGGACGGGACGGCCTCGGTCGCCGATCCTGCGGTCGTCACATTCCTGCGCCGAGACACAATCTACAAGCACCCCGACAAGATGGCGCCCGGCATGACGGGCGGCGACGCGGCATCTGCGACCTTTGTGTTCAAAGCATTAAAGGCCGGCGCGACGCAGATCACGATCCAGCACACCTTTCGGGGGAAGGTCGAGCACACGATCGAGGTCCAAGTCGTCGTCGAGTGACGCCACGCTAGGAGGTCGCAATAGCTCAGGGAAAAGCCGCGAGTTTGGCCAAGGCGACCGACCCCGAGAGACTGGGTGGCGTCAAGAGAAGACCGCAGAGCCGGTCGAGCGGACTGCGGCGCTGCCATGCAGAAAATCGACGGACGCGCGTGAATGGCCCTCTTTCATGCGTATCCGCCTCTTTTTCCGAAATCGGCCCTAGTGTATGATCGCGCTCAGGACATGAGGCACGAGTGTTAGTCAGCACGCGGGAGTTCGACCATGCAGGGTTTCGTCAGTTCGTTCGCCACCTTCGCTTGGGCTGCGCCACGCGTCGTGGTCTTCACCCTATTGGTGTCCGGGTGTGTAAACGAGGTGGCCGATCAGGGCGCCTCAGCCCCGGCGATTCACCGCGCGCCGCTGCTCGGCGATTCAGACGACCCATTCCTCGTGACGGCGCCGGGGGCGGTCTCGGCCAAGAGCACCGCCGCTGGTAGCTCGCTGTGGTATCGGCTAACCGTCCCGTCCACGCATGCCGGGCTAAGAATCGCGGTGCGGTCGACTGGCCAGACCGACGTTCGCGTGCGACGTGATGGTCCGACCGCCGCGGTCCTCGCGACCTCGTCGGATCGGACGCTGCACACGATCTTCTTCACCGCCGCCCAGACCACCGCCGATGACGCCTGGTGGATCGAGGTCGCGGCCGACGTCGACGCGACGATCGACGTCGCTGTCGAGCCCACCTACGCCCGCGCGCTTAGTTGGGATGCTGGCGATAGCCTCGCGGGCGAGACCGTCACGACCCCCGACGCGAGCGCATTCGGCGACTTCCTTTATACCATCTCGCCGCGCGCGGCCCGCTTCGGGGTCTGGCGAAACGTCCTGCGTGTGACCCGCGGCGAGGCCGACCTGCTGTTGGCCCAGAATACGTTTCCGTCCGATGGGGTCAGCCAAGCATCGACCGTGACGGGTTCGGACGCATATCATTTGTATCACAACGAATATGCCGAGTCCCAGACTTGGTTCGTCCGCGTCCGCGCCGGCTCCGGTGATGCCCAGTGGTCCCTCGTGTCCGGTGACATCTACGTCACCGATTTCGGGCCCCTGTCGGACACCCGGTCGCAGCGCGCGCTCACACTGGACGTCGGCGGCGTCGGCTGGTTTCGGACCGAGGCGACCGCCCAGACCTTGGCGTGGCGCCTCTTCGCGCCGGACGCGACCTTCCACATCGCCAAGACCCTGGCGCCGCTGCCCCGCATCCCGTCCAGCGCCCAGTTGCGCTATCAAGGTCAGGGGCTCGTCGTCCCTGACTACCTCGTCGCTGGCGGGTATCTCGTCGCGGTGATCGCCGCGACCCCGACCGTCAACGTGGACTCCGGCAACCAGGTCGTCATCGACCCCGCCACCGCCGCCGGCGGCAACGGTAGCGCCTTCGACTTTACGCTGTCCTCCGGCGCCAATAACGGTTTCGGCTATGTGAGCTTTAAGGTCGAGGTGCCCGTCCAACAGATCGCCTGGCAGGTCACCGCGACCTCGACGCAGGGCGAGTGCGACCTCTATGTCGCCCGCGGCCGGGTGCCGTCCGAGCTCGACAACGAGGGCCTCTCTGAGATCGTGGGGATCCCGGACTCAGTCACCTTCGTGCCGCCGTCGCTGACCAATGGCACCTTCTACGTCACGGTCAAGGGCCAAGGTGATTTCACCTTCACGCTGACATCTGGGAACCCGGTCATTACGCCGATCTCTTTTGTGGACCAGAAAGCAAATGGCGCGCAGTTCGAGGCACGTAGTGGCTGGCGCTATTTTATCGTCGCCGACATCGAGTCGCAGGTCGGCGCCCTCGGGTGGGTCTTGGACCTCGCGGGTCATGTGTCTGGCACCGAGATCGCCCTCCGCCGCAACGCCGTGCCCGGCCGTCGGCGCTTTCGCGACTGGAACTACTACGGCAGCACCTATATCGGCGCCGTCGATGATGTGCCCATCTCGTCCGACAAGGGTTTCCTTGAACGCCCGAACCATCCGGCGGATATCTGGTATATTGGCATTTATCAGCCCAACGCGGCCCTCGGCCCCTTCACGCTGACGACCTCGACCATCACCGCGACGACGCTGGCTTTTGACGGTGGCGCGCTCCAAATCAGCGGGCAAGCGTCGGGGCGCTGGCGCTACTACAAGGTCACCGTGCCGCTGACGACCCTCGGGTGGGACCTCCAACTGGACCAAGTGACCGGCGGATCGCCGCGGATGGTCGTGCGCGCCGAGTCGATCCCGTCGGCCTTTGGGGATGTCCCGGCGTGCTGCCCGCCTCTGCCTAGCCGCGATCAGTGGGACAGCGGCCAGCAGTGGTCGCCAAGCGCGGACTTTACGCGGCGCAACTACACCTGGGTGAGCGACACGGCACCTGCCATCGACGAGACTGGGCGTCGCCTCTTCGCCGGCATGGGCAATCCTGTGCGCGAGGGAGTCTTCTATATCGGCGTCTCTGACCTTTGGACTACCACCGATAATGGGCCGCTGACCTATAGGCTTCGGTCGCGCGCGATCGGCACTGGTAGCGCCACGGCGATCCCCATCATCGATCTGCCATTTTCAGGCGGCGAGGTCTCGGTCTCGGGGGCATCGCCGCGTGACGTGTTCGTGTACCGGGTCGAGGTCCCACCCGCCAGCCCGAGTTTCGGATTCGAGCTTGAGTCGACGCGCGGTGAGGCCGCGTTGGGGGTGCGTCGCTCCTATGTGCCTAGCTCGGAGGCTGGTCAGTGGTATTCAAGCGCTGATTCGACGTCGGGGCGCGCGGGCGCTAGGCGCCAACGCAAGGGGCGTGAATACTACTATCGTTATCCGGACTACAGCGACACGTCGCTTCCCGGGGGGACCTACTATCTCGTCGTCGGTGCCGAGGGCGCTGTGACGGCCCAAGACGGCTACACGCGCGGCGGGACAACTGATTTTACGTTGCGCAGCCTCGGACACTTGCCCGTGCTCGGAGACGTCGAGCTCGATCCCGCCGGTGCGCTGTCTTTCACCGGCCAGCAGCTCAAGCATGGCCAACAGAGGGCCTACCGCTTTAGCGTCCCGGAGGGTGTTGTCTCCATCGAGGTGGCGCTCACGGCGACGGCCGGGAGGCCATCGATGGACATCAGCCACGACGCATTTTTCCCGACCCCATCGCAGAACTATGTCGCCGCCGAGGGTGGCCACGGGGTCATCGCGAGCAATAGTGGTATCATCACGATTCCAGGCCCTTCCGGGACATACACGATCCTCGTGACGGCCCAGAACGCGAACACCCAACCCTACGAGCCCGACGCGACGTTTGATCTCTCGGTGACGCCCCTCGCGGATGCGACCATCGCCTTCAACGGTGGGACCGCGGCCATTGTAAGCCAGGGCAGCCAAACCTGGCGCTATTTTCGGGTCACTGTGCCCGACGACGCGCTCGGGTGGGACCTGCGCCTGCGCAATATCCAGAGTGGCAAACCGCGGATTGTCATTCGTCGAGACGAGCTCCCCGCCAATTTCTCCACGGCACCGGGCTGTTGCCCACCCTTGCCTCATCGCGACGCCTGGAATACGGGTGAGGTCTGGGCGCCGCAGGGCGAGTATACGCAGCGAAACTATGCCTACTACAACCCGACGACGGGCGTCGGCGGGACGGACGAGGCCGGCCGGGCGGTCGTGATGGGTCTGGGAACCCCCATCCAGGCCGGGAACTACGTGATTGGCGTCTCCGATACGTGGACGGGCGCGACCGGCGATAGCCTAAGCTACGAGCTCGTCTCGCGGGCAATCGGAATCGGCGCTGACCCAAGTGGTACGCGCTATGACCTTCAGGTCGCGGACTTAGCGTTCGCGGGGGGTAGCGCCACAGGTCGACTCGCCCCGCGTGAGGCGGCCTTCTACCGTGTCGTCGTCCCTGAAGGCGCTGCGTCCTGGCACGTCACCCTCACTCCGACGTTGGGCGACGCGATGTTGGCGTTGCGCAAGGGCGCGCTGCCCAATTCGGATGCCGGAAACTGGTATAATCAGGTCGACCAGGGGGCCGGCGCCAGCAGGCGGAAGGTCGGTGCCGATTACTACTATCGGTACCCGACGGCCGAAGGCCCCAGCATCCCCTCGGGAGTTCACTACCTCGCCGTGGGCGCCGAGGGCGTCGGCGCCTATTCGACAGGCTCATACATCGGGCAGGGCGACACCACGTTCACGCTCACGTCGCATGGCCAGGTGCAAGTGGATGAGGCCGCGGAGCCCCTTGGGGCCGAGGCGCTCGCGTGGACGGCCCAGTCCGCGGAGTATGGACAACAGAGAGCCTATCGTTTCCAGGTCCCTGCGGGTGTCACTTCGATGGAGGTCCGCCTCGAGAACCGTGTCGGAAATCCGATCTTTTCCATCGGGCGCGGAAAGATCCCGACGCCAAACCAGTCGAACTACTATGCCGCCGAGGGGGGCGACACCGGCTTCGGTTCGGGTTCCGAGATCATCACGATCACGGAGCCCCTCGGTATCTACACGGTCCTTGTGACGGCCGGCTACGCCAGCCCAGGCGGCGAGATCGCGTCGTCCTGGGATCTGACTGTGACCCCGATTGGCGAGACGCCTCTCAGCTTTAATGGGGGCTCCGTCGACGTGACCGGACAGGCGTCTGGTACCTGGCGCTACTTTCGGGTCAATGTGCCAGCGGGCCCACTTGGTTGGGACCTACGCCTGCGCAACGTGACGTCCGGACGTCCTCGGATCGTGATTCGGCGCGATGACCTCCCCGAAGGTTTCTATACAAATCCTGGCTGTTGTCCTGGATTGAGCGGACGCGGGCGCTGGGACTCGGGTTGGACCTGGGCGCCGAGCGGCGAGCTCACGGGCCGCAACTACTCGGCCTACGACCCGCAGACCGGCCAGGGTGGCCAGGATGAATATGGCCGGGCCGTCTCGATGGGCATGGGCACCCCCCTTCAACCTGGGGCCTATATCGTCGGTGTATCGGATATTGCCAGCCCGGGTACTACCCCGATGGCTTATCGCCTCGTCAGTCGCGGAATCGGAGTTGGCAGTGACGCCGAGGGCACCCCCTATGGCGTGCAGGTCCGGGACCTCGCGTTCGCCGGCACAGCCGAGATCGTTGACCTCCAGCCGCGTGAGCACGCCTATTTTCGAGTACAGGTTCCGCCGGGCTTCGACAGCTGGTCTCTCGAGCTCGAGACGGTCGTCGGCGAGGCCATGATGGCGGTCCGCGAAGGTGGCGTGCCGAACACCGACGCGGGCGCGGGCTACCCGTCTGATGACACGAACTATCGGATGGGCGCTCGTTTTCAGAAGGTTGGGCGCGAGTTCTTCTACAAGCTGCCTTGGTACGACACTCGGCCGGCCACCGGTCGGACCTTCTATGTGGGCGTGGGGTCTGAGGGTCAAAACCCGTATTCGACGTCGTCGTACATCGGGACGGGCACGGTCAGCGCCCGCCTTCACTTCAACGGCCCTGTCCCAGTCGTCGGCGGTACGGATATCGTCGTGGAAAACGCGCCTTATACATTTGAGGACCAACGGCTTTCGTGGGGTCAGCACAAGTACTATCGCGTACGCGTGCCGCCGACGGTCGACGCGTTCGAGGTGCGTCTGGCCAATCGTGTCGGCAGTCCGACGTTGGTCGCTGGCGTCGACGCCTACTTCGAGTCTCGCTTTCCGGCATCGAATAATTATAGCTACTACGCCTCCGAGGGCGGCGCCTATGCGCGGTACGCGGACCCCATCGCCACACAGGTCGTCGATGAGACGGGGGATGTGACGATCGTCGTGCACGCGCAAGGGGGTAGCATCGTGGACAACGAATATGACCTCGTCATTACGCCCGTCCCGACCCGCGCTCTCGCGTGGGACGGCGGCGACGAGAGCGTCGTGCTCAAAGATAAAGAGGTCGCGTGGTTTCGCGTCGAGGTCCCGGCCGATTGCGACGAGACCGCGCAGGCCGGTTGGATCGTCACTCAGCAGCTCATCCGTGGACAGGCGACGATCGAGGTCCGTAAGGGCAACCTGCCGGGCGCCGCGACGGGTGGTCAGACCCTCACGACCACGGCGCGGCAGACGGTGATTGTGCCGCCATTTCTGTCCCCCGGGACCTGGTATGTGGCGGTGCGAGCGACCGGCAACACCGAGATTCGTTTGAAGACCGAGGAAGTGCGCGCCGCGCGTCAATGGACAATGCCGACGCGCGGGTCGCAGGCGACGACGGCGGGGTTGAACCACCCCTTCTTTGGTGACACAGGGGTCGATGACGCTGGCGCCGCGATTGTAAATCCGGGTAGCGGCGATCAAGGGGCGGACCTCGGTGAGGGGCTCTACCGCTTCTATCGCCTGACGGTGCCTGCCAATAACGGTGGCCTCTTCCGGACACGCCTTGAGGCGATCTCCGGCGACCCCGAGCTCTACATTCGGCGCGGGGCGGCGCCGACATTGGCGCAAATGCCCGGAGTATATTCAGGTCTCGTCGATTATTCGGACACGCAGGACGGTAGCTCTTACGGGCATTGGGTCACTGCGGATACACGCTACGGCGAGGCCCTCGCGCCGGGCGACTATTGGATCGCCGTATACGCGCAGGCCTCGAATGTGCGCTATCGTCTCTCCCTCGATGTCGGCGTCGTGAACGACCTCGCGGCGAGCGGGGGCAGCATCTCGGGACACGCCTTGGCGGCAGGTGACATGCGTTTTTACCGCGTGACCATCCCCAACACGTCGACGACCGCGGGGCAGGGGACCCCGGTCGATTGGACCCTCACCCTGACTCAAGAGAGCGGCGACGCGCTCGTCCTGATCCGCGAGGAGGTCCCGCCGGGGCTCTGGTCCTACGTCCCGACCCCGGGCTCGGCCGACTACTACCTCCGTGACTGGAATGGCGATCGCAGCGCTTACGTCTATGGTCTATCGACCCTACCGAACCTGGACGCGACGGGGTCCAAGACCTTGTCCGCACCCATCATTCGGCCTGGCGCGACCTATTGGCTTGGCGTCTACGCGAGAAGTGACACCGTCTATAACCTCAGCTCCGCCACATCCGCCGCACGCGTACAGATCGCGGGGATCCTGCCCTTTACGGGAAATCGGTTGACTACCTCATTAACGGCGGGCGCGTCGAAGACCTACCGCGTCGATGTGCCCGCCGACGCCGGCCGGTGGTTGCACACCGCGACGGTCGCTGACGGGGTCAAACTTTACCTCTCGGCCAGTTACGTGCCTCCCCAGAACGGCTACGCCGACTGGACGAACTCGGGATACGCGTCCAGCAGCGGCCTCGACCGAAACCTCGACGCGCCCGGCGGATACGCGTGGAATTTCCCGTGGGTGCCCAACGTCTCCTATTACCTCGTGATGGACAATACGACGGCGTCGACCCAGGCTATAGAGATTAATCTCGACGGTCGTCTGTATAGCGACGACTCGGACAGTGACGGGCTGCCCGATGGTTGGGAGTACAAGTATTTTGCGTCGCTCTACTACGGCGGCGCTGCGGACTATGATGGTGACTTCCTGACAAACGCCGAGGAGCTTGCGGCGGGTTCTAACCCGGCCTTGCGGGACACCGATGGTGATGGCCTCGAAGACGGCGCCGAGGTCCTCGCCGGGGCCGACCCGCTGCTCGCTGACACTGATGGTGATGGTGCCTGTGACGGTTCGGACAGCGCGCCGGACGATCCGAACGAGTCAGGGCCTGTCATTCGCCTCGTCATGCATCGCTGGGAGGGCGGCACTTACGGGCACGGCTTTGGCTCCAACGTACACCGCACGCGTCTGGTCGCTGTCTTCGATAGGGCCAGCGTCCTGTCGCACTGGGTGCATGTCACAGGCTATGACGTCACGGCCCCTGACGAGGTCGAGGTCCTCCTCAATGGTGAACACTTCGCCTATCTACCCGCCGGAAGCGCCGGTCAGACCTCGCGTCCTGTCATCTTCATGCTCCCCGACGAGAGGCTCTTGCCCTCGGGACGTGATAACCGCCTGGAACTTAGGCAGAAGACGGTCGGCGCCACATGGGGCGTCAGAGACCTCGGCCTCTTTACGTACGGCGAGAGCTTCGGCTTCGATCCGACCCGAGCCTACGACGCCCGGCATCCCAACGGGATCGACTTTGTCATTCCGAGCCTCGCAGATAGCTGGATGGAGCTGCGCGCGTTTGACCTCGAGGCCGCGACGGACGTCACCGTGTCGGTCAATGGTATGCCCTTCCTTGATTCGCTGGAGGCCGGGGGGGACAGGCGCTGGACGAACTGGTTGCAGGTCCCGCTATTGGCGGCCGCAGTCGGCGCAGGCCCCGTTCGCCTCTCGTTTTCGCCTCGGGCTGGTACTGACGGCGCCTGGCAGGTGCGGCTGATGGCCCTGCGCCCGCTGCTGACGACCTTTGGGACCGAGGTCAACCGGGGCGAAGGCGATCACCTGACCCACGGGGTTCGCTTCTTGTTGCCGCCGACGAGTGGCGTCTCGCAGCTGGCCCTCCGCCTGCGCGTCTCCGATGGTGAGTCCGTGACGATGGCCGTCTCTGACGCGGCGCCCAACACCTTCGCGAGCGCAAATTACTACACATGGAGCGACCGGTATAATCTCTTTAGTTTAGCGCGCATGGCTGACGTCGCGGTCGTGAACCACGCGCGAACCGAGCCCCCCGCCGCCTATCAGGTCTTTGTCGTCAACGTCCTCTATTATGGTCCCTGCGCGGATCTCGATAATAACGGCGTCCTCGACTGCGAGGAGGTCTGCGAAGACCTCGACGGGGACGAGGTCTTTGCGCCGTCTGCCCTGTGTACCGTGGGCGCGGACTGTGACGACAATGATCCCAACGTCGGCGCCTCGGTCGGCGACGCCGACTGTGACGGCGTGCCCGTGGGCGAGGATTGCGACGACGGCGACCCCGCCAGCGGCTCGAGCTCGCTTGATGCGGACTGTGATAGTGTGTTGACCTCCGATGATTGCGATGACAATGATCCTAGTATTGGCTCTAACGCGTTTGACGGCGACTGCGACGGGGTCCCGACGGCAGCTGACTGCGATGACGCCAATCCCGCCTTGCTGGCGGTTGCCTCGGACGCTGACTGCGACGGTGTGCTCACGACGGTGGACTGCGACGACTCTGACCCGGCGGTGACGACCCTCACCACCGGCGACGCGGATTGCGACGGCGTCCCGACCCAGCTCGATTGTGACGACGCGGATCCTCTCGCTGGGGCCGTCGCCAACGACCGGGATTGCGATGGTGTGCTGGCGGACGTCGACTGCGATGACAGCAGCCCAGCTGTCACGACCACAAACGTCGCCGACGCCGACTGTGACGGGCTCGCGAATCCTATCGATTGCGGGCCGCTAGACTCAATGAATACAATGACTAATGTGGGCGACGCGGACTGCGATGGGGTAGCAGACGCGTCTGACTGCGCGCCTAACGACGCCACGATCACGGCTAGCCGCGTCGGGGATGCCGACTGTGACGGCGTGCCGACGGCGGTCGACTGCGATGACAATGACCCGACGGTGCGGGCCGCCCCAGATGCAAACGACGGCGACTGTGACGGTGTACCGACTCCACTCGACTGTAACGACTTAGATCGGTCCGACAGGCGTTCGCGGGCTGGTGACGCCGACTGCGACGGGGTCCCGACGACGCTCGATTGTGACGACGCCAATGCGGCGGAGACCCGCGTGAACACCGGCGATCTTGACTGCGACGGGGTCGCCTCCGCCGACGACTGTGACGATCGCGACCCTCGTGAGACCCGCTCGCGGGTTGGGGACGCTGATTGTGACGGCACCCCGACAGGCAGTGATTGCGACGACGCCGACCCGACGGTTCAGGCGTGTCCCGTCTGTCTCGATGTGGACGAGGACGGCCACGACGCGCGCACGACCGAATGCCCGAAGGGCGACGATTGCGATGACGACGACGCCGAGGGGACCACGCGGGCCACGGACGCCGACTGCGACGGGGTCATCACGGACGCCGACTGCGACGACGAGGACCCGGAGTCCACGGTTGTCGCGGCGGACGCCGACTGCGATTCGGTCCCAACCGCCGATGATTGCGATGACGAGGACGCCCTCTTAGGCGCGATAGACCTCGATATGGACTGTGACTCAATCTTGGACGAGGACGACAACTGCGCCGCCGATTTCAACCCAGACCAAGGCGACGCGGACCTCGATGGACTCGGCGATGTCTGCGAGGATTGTCCGGGCGGGGACAGAGACGGGGATTTTGTGCCTGACGTCTGCGACATCTGCCCGGATGTGCCTGACGACCAGCAGGATAGCGTCGGCGATGGGGTCGGCGACGCCTGCCGCGACTCCGATGGTGATGGGGTCGTCGACAGTCGCGACAACTGCGTGGCTAGCGCGAACGCCGACCAGGCCGACGCGGACCGGGACGGCAAGGGCGACGTCTGTGACGATGACCCGCCTGTTGTGACCTCGGCTGAGGATGGTGGATGCCAGACCGGCGCCCCGTGGCCGGCGATGCTGTTGATGGTGGGGCTCTTCGCGGTGTGGCGGGTCCGACGGGATCCCTCAGCGCGAGTGGTCTAACGCGACGGCGTCCTTCAAGCGGGGCGGTCGGGCACAATGTTGTCCGGCCGCCCCGCTTGAAGGACGCACGAGGACCTATGTCGATCGCGCGATCTGCGCCGCCTGCCAAGTCGAAGTCTAGCTACCGCGGTCACAGCCTTGCCAAGTGTGTGGAGGCTTGCGGCTGTTGGGAGGGCGCTAGACCCTCCTCGCGCGGACCGGCCGGATTGGTTTCGGCACAACCTTTCGTGTGTCTACTTTGCCCGTTCTTAGAGAGCGATTGATCGCGCTCAGTGCGGCATTAGCAGGCGGGCTTCCGCGAGAGTCGCCTCATCTGGAACGCCCCATCCCGGCGCGTAGCCGAAGAGCCCGCGTGCGGGTTTTGCCCCAAAGCAGCCGTCGATAATCTCGAAGTCGTCGAGGCTGACCTCGCTGGGGTGGTCGTACCCGCAGGCATGGGTCAGCCACATCAGCTCTTTTCGGAGATGGACCAAGTAGTTCGCGAGGCGGTGCGACTTGACCTCGGGGTCGAGGCCGCGCATGAGCCACTTGTTCTGCGTCGCGACGCCCGTTGGGCAGTGGCCAGAGTGGCACCGTTGCGCCTGGATACAGCCGATCGCCAGCATGGCCTCACGGGCGACGGCGATCATGTCGCAGCCCAGGCCCATCGAGAAGAGGCCCATCGCGGGCAACCCGATGCGGCCGGAGCCGACCCACACGACCTTGTTCGCGATGCCGCGGCTGGCGAAGACGCTGTAGACCCGCGAGAAGGCGATCTTGAAGGGTAGGGCGACGTGGTCGGCGAAGACCAGCGGGGCCGCCCCTGTGCCGCCCTCACCGCCGTCGATCTGGATGAAGTCGACTCCGCGCGTGCCGTCGCGCATGAGGTCGGCGAGGTCCTCCCAGAAGGCCATCTCACCGACGGCCGACTTGATTCCGACCGGCAGACCGGTCTCCTCGGCGATGCGCTCGACAAAATCCAGCATGCCATCCGCGGAGGAAAACGCCTTGTGGGATGCGGGTGAGGCGACATCGCGCCCAATCTCGACGTTCCGAATCTCGGCTACCTCTTTGGTGACCTTTGCGCCGGGTAGCAGCCCACCGCGGCCTGGCTTGGCGCCTTGGCTGAGCTTGATCTCGACCGCTTTAACTTTGAACCGCACGCATTTCTCTTTCAACAGCTCCATCGAGAAATTGCCGTCTCTGTCGCGCGCCCCAAAGTAGCCGGTGCCAAGCTGATAGATGAGGTCTCCGCCGTGGTCGTGGTGGGGTGAGATCCCGCCCTCGCCAGTATTTTGCTGGGATTGGGCGATCGCCACGCCCCGGTTGATCGCCTCCACGGCCGCCGACGACAGGGACCCGTAGCTCATCGCGGAGGTGTAGATGATGGACTTCGGGCGGTAGGCGTGCGGCCGATTACGAGGACCTCCGACGATCTTTGCGCATGGGATGAGATGCAGTGGGTCGCCGTAGTTGTCGTCCTTCGGGAAGGCCTTGTGCTTGATGATCAGGTAGTTTGGCGCCTCTTCGAGGTCGTTGTCGGTGCCAAAGCCGAAGTTGTTGTTCGTGTTTTTGCTAGACGCGTAGACCCACCGGCGCTGATCGCGCGAAAAGGGCCTCTCCTCATCGTTGTCCGTGACGATGTACTGCCGCAGCTCTGGCCCGACGGCCTCAAGCCAGTAGCGGAAGTGCCCAATGATTGGGAAGCTCCGGAGGATCGCGTGCTTCTTCTGGGTGAGGTCGTAGACGAGCACCGCGACTAGAAGGGCTAGGAATCCCCATAAAATCCAAGTGCCTGTACTCATCGTAACCTCCAGTCGCTGTCTGGCCATACTATCGCACATAGTCGGTGGCCGAGCAAAAGCGCACCCTAAGCACGGGCGTCCATCGGCCGAAACGACGGGGTAGTCTTTTGAGGAATGCAGTTCGCAAGGCTGGGTGATTTCAAGACGTCGACACGCCACCGATGGCGGTGGTAGCGTCTTGGCATGAAGGACACCGCCGACATTGACCGTTTTCCGCCATTGGGCCGGCGCCCAGAAGCGACGACAATCACTGTGCGCGATCTTATAGGACGTGTGCGCGAGGGGCGCCTTCGAGTACCGGCCTTTCAGCGACCGCTGAGATGGACGGCCGAGGACAACCGGCGGCTCGTCGATAGCCTGTGGCGCGGGTATCCAATTGGCTCGTTGTTGCTTTGGAAACGGCCAGCGCCCGAGGCACGGATTCGGATCGCTGAGAGCCCGGTAGACGCACCAGAGGTGCGCGACGCGTGGTGGGTGGTTGATGGCCAACAACGCATCATGGCGCTTGCGGGGTCCCTCCTCGATTTACCGAACCGTGGCGCCCGCTGGGTGCTTCACTTCGACGCAGAACAACAAGCATTCAAGGTTGGGCAACCGCCCCTTGAACGCGTGGACATTGCGATTCCGCTGGAGGCGATGGGAGACCTTAAACGCTTGGGCCGCTGGATCCGAGAGCATGACCCAAGCGGCGAACATGTCGACCGCATTGAAGAGGCGCAGCAACGACTTCTCGACTATTCGGTGCCAGTATATGTCGTTGAAACAGATGACGAAGGACCGCTGCGGGCCGGGTTTGCGCGGCTAAACAGCACGGGCGCGCGCATGAGGGCCGACGAGGTCTTCGACGCGCTCCTCGGTGCCCCAGCGAGTGGGCCAAGTCTGGACCTTGGATACTTGGCTGCGCACTGCAAACAGCTCGGGTTCGGTTCGCCGCCTCGGGTCGAGGTCATGAAGGCAATCCTGGCCATGAGTGGACAAGACCCGTCGCGCCGCGTCGAGTCTTTGCCCGAGCAGGACCTTGGTAAACTTGTAACGCAGAACGATGCCGAAGCGGCGCTGTCGCGGACTATCGCCTTTTTGATGAACCAGTGCGGCATCCCACGCCTCCGACTGGTGCCCTATCCTGTCGTTTTTTTCATTCTTTCTCGGTGGTTTCACATCTATCCCGAGTGTGAGGCCGAGACCTTGAACTTGCTAGCCCGATGGGTCTGGCGTGGGGTCGCGACCGGCGCACACGAGCGTGCGGCGGTCTCCCGAATGCGGCATCAGGTGCGTGCGATCCAAGACGATGGACCCGATGCGGCGATCGACCGGCTGCTGAGCCATGTCGAGACCACTCGCCCGCTGGCCCCTTGGGTCCTGCATCGTTTTCACCATGATAATGCGCGAAGTCGCGTCGAGATGTTGGCGCTGCTCGCTGCGGCGCCAGAGGACCGTGCGGGGGCGGTTGCGCTAGACACGCTGCTTGATGCGCACCGAATCGCGCGCGAGGTGTTCATGCCGCGCGATGTCGCCGCCGAGGATAAGGAACTAGCCCGGACTGCGGCCAATCGGGTGTTGCTGGAGAACAAGGACACGAACCTGCAGAAAGAGTTGCGTAGTTGGGAGTTGGGGCGGCATCAGGCGACGTTGGCGACGCAGCTCATTGACGCGGAAGCCTTTGCTGCGCTTGCGAACCGGGACCCCGGCGCGTTTTTGAAACAGCGCGCCAATATTGTATGTGCTGCAGTCGATGCGTTGTTGGTCGAGCGCACAGGCTTGAACGAACCCGAGCTGAGACCGCGGTCGCATTACATCGAGCTGGAGGAAGAGGAGTGAGCCGCCGTCGCGGTACGTTGGACCTCGAGGTCAGCCTCGACGGCGTGCCGGTTGGTACAATCTTCAGAGACCGAGCCGGGCGGGCCACGTTCAAGCCCGACGAGGCATGGCTAGCGCGAAACCAGTCGCCGCAACTGAGCGTCTCGTTTTTGGAACGTCCCGAGCCGCGCTGCGCTCGGAACGGTCTGCCCCTTTGGTTCGAAAACCTCCTGCCCGAAGCTGGAACACCGCTTCGCACCCGGATCTGCGACCAGTCTGGGATCCGTGCCGGCGACGGTGCCAAGCTCTTACGGCTCTTGGGCGACGACCTTCCAGGGGCCGCGCGGGTCGTCGGGCATGCCGATGATGTCGAGTTGGTGAACGGCGGGCCGGCCAAGACACCTCGCCTTCGCTTCTCGCTGGCGGGGGTGCAGCTTAAGTTTTCGGTGGTGGGGCGGGACGACCGCTATTGTCTGCCTGTCGCCAACGACGATGGCCGCTTTATCTTGAAGGTGGGCGGCGAGCCTCACCCCGAGCTCGCGGAAGTTGAAGCGGCGACAATGACGTGGGCGCGAAGGGCCGGTTTTAACGTGCCCGAGTTCGAGGTGCTTCCGCCCGGCGCCACGCTGGACATCCCTGTCCCGCAGGGGTCGGGAAATCTATTTCTTATCAGACGGTTCGATCGCTTGGATGGTGGCCTCCGCGTACACCAAGAGGACTTCGCGCAAGCACTGGAGGTACCGCCTGAGGCCAAGTACGGCGACCATCACGAGCACCGTTTCTCGTATGATACGCTGGGTCGCTTTGTGCGCGACGTTGCGGGCGACAAGGAAGGCCAGGAGTTCGTGCGCCGTGTGGCATTCGCGATCGCGTCGGGCAATACGGACGCACACATGAAGAACTGGTCGTTCTGGTGGCCTGACAAGGCCGCGAGAAGACCGCAACTCGCGCCTAACTACGACCTTGTCAGTACAATCGCATGGCCAGCTTATGGCTGGGAAAGCGCCCGCGCGCCAAGCCTCGCGCTGGGCTTCGGCAGACGCCGGACCTTGGTCGATCTCGATCGCACGCGGGTCGAGACGTTTTGCAGACGTACCGATGTGCCAAATGCGAAGGCGTGTTTTTTCGAGGCCATCGAGCGTTTCCGGGCCGCGTGGCCAGGGCTCGTGGTGCCCGAGCGGATGCGAATCGCGCTCGCGACGCACTGGCAGCGTGTACCCCTCTTAAAAGCATATGGACCCCTGCCCATGATGTAGGGGGGGCGTCCTATGGGTGTGGCGCGCCTATTGTGACGCACTATGTCGCCTGGGCCGATCTGCGCGGACTGCCTGTGGTGTCCACTAATGGGTGCGGCCAGCCAAAACAATCCCGAACGAACGCCGGCGCGGGGTTCATGGCGTCGTCAGGGACCAGCCCTTCCTTGGCCTTCAACACGACGAGCCAACGCATCACGGGATTCCTAGCGAGCGCAGTCAGGCCGTCAAGGGCGTTGGTCGCATCGTCCGACGTGAAGACCCTGGTGCTTGCGTGCGAGGCCGCATTTCGCAAGGTTCCCAGCGTGTCCCAAGCGCTTAGAAATGCCATCCACTCCTCATCGGCCTCGCTGCGTGAACCGAATACGTCGGACCGCCAAGCCTCGAAGCGCGTTGCATCTCGTGACTGTTTCGGAACCACGATGTTTTCCGCGAGGACCCGAAGCGCACCGATGGTGGGTGCCTTGAGGCTGTCATCGTCCTCGTGGCTGGCATTCAGTTCGACCTGCCGCGGTTTGCTGCTGTCGTGCCACTGCGTCTCGACTTGAGCGGCGGAAACCTTGGGCTTTTTCTGACGACGAAAGAAGTATGTCGGCAGGGTGACGCCGACGCGGCGACGTAGCGCATGGCAGAACGAGGCGACCAGCTCCCATTCGAGCGCCATACCGACGAGAGACACGACATACCGACACTGGATTTTGTGGCTGTCTTCAAATGAGCGGATCGTCCCCAGCACGCGTTTCGCTTCGAGGATGTTCTCTCGAGCGCTTGTCGACCAGCCCCAAAATGGGTCCTCGTTGAAGTCCTCGGCAAGGGACGATGGCGGCCGCGTTGGGGGGCCTGAAACACCAGCAAACCATGAGGGAAGGGAAACCGGGACGTCATAGGAAGAATCGGCGCCGTCATCCGGCGTTACGGGCGCCACCGGTTCACCATCCCTGTCAGCCTCTCCCGCGTCCGGGGCGGTCGGAGCGCCCGACGGCGTGCCGACCTCGTCGCCGTCTACGAGCGGATGTCTGTTTCGGCGCCGAGACGAAGCATTATCAAGGCCTTCGATGTCGCGTGAGGAGAGGCTTTGCAGCTTTACGGCGTTTCTATCCCCGCGTGGGGGACCGGCCACGGGTTTGTGCGCGGACACGTCGATCGGGGCGAGCTTTCTCACACCTGCAACGTGATTGAACGCCGTCCGACGCATTCGGTATATGAAGGCCGCCCTCTCCAATTTACCTTCGGCCTGAAGGCGAAGCGCGCTGTTTGAGTCAGGTGGGCGCCGAGAAGGCGATGCTGCCTCTCGTTGGATGGCGTGTTGCAATCGCAGGACGCGTGATAGCCGGTCAGGGTCGCCCGACCAGAACTCATCACCGAGTGCCCGATGGACGCGGTCGCGCTCTTTGTAACGAATAGTATCCGTCGCTCGCCCATGAGGCAAAATCTCGACATCCGGGGCAATGGTGCAAAAGAGCGCCTCCGCCGGCGACACGTAAAGACTGCGCCCTGCATGTTGGTCCTCGCAGCAGACCACGATTCGATCGGCGAAGGCCTCTTTGAACGTCGATAAAGGGTGAAGGCTGATATCCCGTTTGAGACGGTTGCCGACAACAGAGACGGTCTCGAGGTCAGTGGCGAGCGTGGCCGTCGACGTGCTGACAACAAAGACGTTATTGCACGTCAGGCTTGGGATGATGACCAGCCACGGTGCGAGCGCCCGCGGGACGCCAAGACGGTCACCCAGAGCCATCATCCGGTCCGCCGGCTGATCGACCTGACTCAGCTGGAAGTTCGTGCCGAAAACTCGCGCCGTCCAAGGCTCGGGTGTTTGTTCCCTCGGGTCGTCCGTGGATTCTGAAGTCGTGGCTGGGGTCTGGGTCGCTGTCCGGGCCGGTCCGTCGGCCCCGATGGGTTCGGGCGGACTATCTAGTGATGCCAGGACTTCGTGATAGGCTGGTACGAACGGCAGGCCGAACCCAAACCCGCAGTCTTCGCGCGTCGCAAATGTCGCCCAGACTTCGCGCAGTTTGCAAAGAAACCGTATATGTTCGTTGACGTGAAAATATGGGATCACCAACAATCCATGGTCACGCCAACGGGGATACTCGTCTGGGTCTTCACGCTCGAAAGAACTGTATAACTCGTCGAAACCCATTGCCGCCCGCGCTGCCTCTATAAGAACAAGACGCGCTACTCCAGCGAAGTCCGGCGCGCCGTCTGTCAGCACAGTATCGACGCCGACGCCGCGACCTGTCAAGGGCGGTCGGGGCCCCCAAAGCCGCATCCGTGGATCGACGTCGGGTCAAGGTCGTGGGATGTGACGCGCCGTGACGGCTCAGCGCAGCCAGACCGCGCCACCTAGCCCCGTGGCCCCGGTCGGCGCTTCGTTTCGCCCACACGGGTCGTGGGTGGGCCAGTTCGCGGTCGTGCTGCCGTCGAAATAGACAAAGAGGTTGGAGGACGAAAGACCTGGCCCGTGGTCCCAAAAGAAGACCCAGTCGGGTAGGGCGCTATCGCACAGGGCCGGGCCGACAAAGCGGCATTCGACGGGGCCCTCAACCCCGGTGGCGATACTGCCGCCTTCAAAGCCAGCCGGCGTGCAGGCGATCCCGCCCACAAGCGGGCTGTCGACGCGGAACTCGGTCCCGATGCGCTTCCACGATGAAAACTCGATGGCCCCAGTCGATGTCGCGTCCGACGGGCCCGTCGTCGAGACCGCGACATCGACGACTGAGGCCGGCCACGATGGGATCGGCGTGACCGCGTTGGCGGTCGCCTCAAAGGCATTCGGCGCAGTGAACCCGTAGCGCCAAGCGAGGGTCCAGCCCCCACCGTCAGTGATTTGATCACAAAGAGATTTGAACGCCGCGTCGGGGCCGTCCCCGTCCGGGTCCAGCCAGGCGACCCCGTCTCCCTTCATGCCCCCAGCGAACCTGGCGTGGTCGCAGCTCTGGGCCGGGTTCTGTTCGCTCCCCCGGGGTTGCCAGCCCCCCTCACCGAAGAGGATGCCCAGCTCGGCCTCCGAGAGAGCGCGACCATAGAGCCGGACATCGTCTATTAGGCCATGAAATGATTCGAAGTTTAGGCCGGACGCGAGGTGCTTAGTGGCGCCGATAGTGAGCCCCGTGCGTCTGATGTCGGGTGCGGCCGCGAGGTCGATCGTGTCGACGCGCCGGCCATCAATGAAGAAGGTGACGGTCTTGCCGACGCGAGTGACGGCCACGAGAGACCAGGTGCTGCTTGGCACGCAGAGGTCAGAATCGGCGAGAGTGTCTTGGGTGTCGAGGCGCGCGCAGCCGAGAAAGTCGCTGCGCGGGCGAAGGGCCAAGCCCGCCCGACGGCCTGCGCCGAGCTCGCCAAAGGCGAAGGCCCCTGCGATCTCTTCGAGCCCTTCGTCTGGGCGCAGCCACGCCGTATAGGTCGTATCGCCAGCGCCCAGAGGGTGATGCGTGGCCGGGATGGTGACCCGGGTAACACCCGCGCCTGAGCGCAGGGCCGCCATCGCCTCGCCGAAGCGGTCGGTGGTCCAGGTCGCAGCGAGCGCCTCGCCGTGGTCTCGGTAAGGACCTGAGTCCTGGCCATCGCCGTCGAGGCGCCAGTGCCCCAGCAGACCCTCGAAGATGAGCCCGCAGCCCTCATCCGTGAGACCGTCACAGTCGTTGTCGAGCCCATCGCAGGTCTTCTCGTCGGTCTCAAAGCCGCTAACCGCGCGCAGATCGCAGGCAGGCTGAGTGAGCCCTTTGAGGCACATGACAGCCAAGCTAGCATCCGGCGCCGCGCAGACCCCGGTGCCGGGGCAGAGTGTTGGGATCTGTGGGGAGGCCGCCCCATCGGCGATCCCGTTTCGCGCGTCTGCCTCGTCTACCAAGCAGTCCCTGTCGGCATCGAGGATGCTGCTCTCCAGCGCGTCGATGATCCCATCGGCATCGCTATCGACGCCCGACAGATCCGCGGCCAGCTCATCACGATCCGACTTCCCGTCGCCGTCGGTGTCGGCCACGGTCGGGTCCGTGCCGAGCGCGAGCTCGACGCGATTGATCACGCCGTCGCCGTCGTCATCGGCCTCAGGATCCAAGCAGACAGCGCCAAAGCAGAGCCCTGACACACAATCGTCGTCGGCCCCGCAGCTATCGCCGACGGTGCGGCGACCTCCCCCGTCCCCGCACGCCGCGATGGTCAGGCTAAGAGCCAACAAAAGATCAAGACGATTGCCACGAAAGCGCGTGTTGAACATGGTCCGAGGGTACTTCGCATGGGGGCACCTTGGCAAGACGTGCTCAGCCGATCATTGGGACTGCTGCACGAACCCCGAGCTTGGCTAGCTTCAGTTCAGGCCGAGCCGCTCGAGGTCAGGTTCTTCCAACCCGAAGTAGTGCCCCAGCTCGTGCAGCACGGTCAGGGCGATCTGGTGCTCGGCCTCTTCTGTATCCGCACATTGCCGTTCGACATTGCGGCGGTAGATGTAGATGCGCGAGGGGCCGTCGATGACGGTGTCAAGTGAGTGCTCGTGGATGTAGGTCGGGCCATCGAAGAGCCCAAGGACCCGGGGGTCGCAGTTGGCCTCGGTCACGACCCACTCGGCTGGATACTCTTCAATGGTGATCGCGAGGTTTCCGACCGCGGCACGCAGATGGGCCGGCAGGCGCGCCAACGCGACCTCGACGATCTCCTGGATTCGATCGTCGTCCAAGTAACGATGCTCGACCTCTTCGTCGAGGGACTCGATCCGCCACGCGCGATGAAAGGCCCGAAACCGCAGGTCTAATTGGTCGCAGTGCTCAGCGGCGATCCCGAGCTCATACCAGATGTCCGCGTCGTCAGGGGCCAAGACCGTCGCGTCTTCAAGCACCCGGACCGCCTCTAGGGCGCGCCCCGTGTCGATGAGCACCTGACCGAACTCGAGCAGGGTGTCGATGTCGTCGGGGAAGAGGTGAACTGCGAGGCGCGCGGTCTCCACAGCGGCTTGTCCATCCCCTTCGAGCCACTTGAGGCGCCACGAGAGCGCGAGATACTCAATGCACCCGGTGCCGCCCTCGGGGAGCACGGCGATGGCGCGCATATGACGGACCAGCAGGGTGCGGTCCTTGTCCTCGTAGGCTCGCAGCGCGAGGTTGAAGTGAACCTCGAGCGCGCGATGCCGTTCGATGCGTCGCCACATTTGATGTGATCGAGCGAGATACATGATTGAATTCAAACCTGTGTGAAGGGCCGCCGCGGGGGCCGTTGGGAGACCTCGCAGTTGCTGCGAGGACGTCTCACTTGTTGTTGGTGTCGTCCGCGGGTGTCTTGTCGTCCGCTGGCTTCGAATCACCGGTTGGCTTCGAATCGCCGGGCGCGTTGGGCTCCATCGCGGCGGGAGGGGAGGTCGTGTTCTCGGTATAGACGTCGGGTGTCTGATCGCCGTCGCGGTCGATACCCACGCGGAGCAGGCGCCCCCCGTCATAGTATTCGAAGGTGTCCATCAAACCGTCGCCGCGCGTATCGCGCTCTTTGCGGACGAGCTGATTGTTGTTGTAATACTTTACGATCGATGGTTTGGCTTCGAAGTTCAGCGCCATGTCGCGCCGATAAAGGCTGCCGTTGGAGTAGTGGTCGACCGCGTCGAACTTGCCGTCGAAGTCGAGGTCCATCTCTTCCCTGACGACGACCCCCTCCTCATTAAAGGTTCGGCGGACATCGACGCTGTCGTCGAAGTTGAGATCGAGGTCTTGGCGAGCCAGAACACGGGTGCGCTTCTCTGGCTCGTCCTTGGGGCCCTTGAGGAGGTAGATCCGAAAGAGGTCCGGCCGTCCGTCCCCGTTAAGATCGTAGCGTTCGGTCTCAGTGTCCCCCCGAAGCTCGATACCGAGAAGCTGAGCTTCCGGTTTGATTTCGCCGCGTTTGCCGCTAGACGCGCAGCCGGCGACTAGGGCGGTAGCGAGGGCTATGGTCGCCGCTAGGGCCCCGCGCCGCAATCCGCTTGGGGGCAGAAGGGGCATGCGGAGGGGAGTCCGATGGAGGTTTTCGAGAGTGCGCATGGCTTGGATCATCGGCCCGCCTCGCGTTCAGGTCAAGCCCGGACTTCGTCATCACGCGTCGTTGGCTATCTTTCGCAACGTGATGTTGGCAAAGGGCGGCGTGATCCCCTGGGCGTGGAGGGCCGCGTGACCTGCGTGGAGCGCCAGATCGCCGTCTGGCAGGATCGCGTCTCCGTCAAAAAGGACCTCCACTTGGCGTTTTTGCAGGTGCGCTCGGGCAATCTCGACCCCCGCCGCGATGGGCCCGGTCTGAAGGCCGGACGGTGCGAGCAAGAGAGACTTGACGTGCACACGGCGCACGCCCGCCTGTCTCGCGGCCGCCGTGATCGCGTCGGCCGTCGCTTGGGGCGCTGACGGCACGACGTGGCCGCAATAGCCGTGCTCAGTGGCCGACCATCCATCCGTCAGGAGATCCGTGCGGACCCCGTGCATCAAAGCCTCCCACTCCTCGTGATGGATCGCCGAACCATAGCCGACGAGGACCACGGCCTCATGGGCGGGGTCTCGGCAGGCGAGGGCCAGGCGTCGTGATATATTGAGGTGCAGTAATGTTCGGAGGTCTCTGAGGTGCGCCAATTTGACCGGCAGACCCGCAGGTAGCACGCGTACGCCTTCGCCTTGGAGGCGCCTCGCGATATGCGGTGCCGTGCCGGGCAGGGCCAAGATACCGGGCACGTCTTCTGACAGATGCGTTGACGCGGTGAGGAACACCGGCACGACCACGACCTCAGAGACGCCGAGGGCCAGCTGCGACTCGACGGCATCGGCGAGCGCCGGCGCCGCGTTTTCGAGGTACGCGCCGGTCACCGACGCGAAGACATCCCTGAGGCCGGGCGTCCTCGAGACCTCGGCGACAAAGTCATCGAATGCGGCGACCCAGGAGGGCGATCTGCTCCCATGGCCGACGACGACGAGGGCTGGCGATAAAGGTCTCATAGCGGCGATCATAGCGCGTTCAGCCTGTCTGGGCACGCTTGAGGCGCCCGGAGGGGATCACGGGACGTCGACGAGGGTCGCCGTGTAGCCAGAGTCGCGCTGGAAATCGCGGAGGAAGTTGGTCGCCTCGCTCATCGACTCGAAGCGGCCGACCTCGACACGCCACAGCACCTGGCCGCCAGCGACGAGGCGCCGGTTCTCAATCTTGTGCGTGGACGGTACCACGCTGCGCAGAGCGGTCTGCATGGCGTTCGCCGCGGATTCGGCGGTCACGGTCGCCACCGCGATCGAGTGGGCCCGGTTTGGGACGTTGGCCACGGCCATCGGCGAGTTCACGGGTGCGGGCGCGACCATGGCGGCGTTGACCGCTGGGTGCATGGCGGCCCGCGCGGCGCCCTCCGCGGCGTCCTGGCGAAGACCAAGGGCGCGGGCGTCTTGCAGTGCGCGGTGGGTGGCGATGCGTGCCTCTTCGGCCGGGTTCGCCGCCCTCGGGTCCGCGACCGGCTGCGCGAGGTTGGCGTCGAAGCGATCCGTGCCGATGGCGACGCCAGCGAGGGAGAGCTGGCGTTCGCGCTTCTCGGCGGCGTTTGCGTCTTTGCGTTCGAGGCCCGCGATCACCGGCGAGCCCCCAGTCTCACGACCGGTCGACTTTCCGACGGACAGGCCAATAGCGAAGGCCGCCGCGCAGAAGACGCACACACCAAGCAGGAGCCCCGTCAGCTGCCAACGGTCGAGCTCCAAGATGATCTCTTGGCTCTTCACTGAGTCGCGCTTTATGAGGAGCGATTGGAGCGACATAAAGAATCCTCAGCGGGTGCACCGAGCTCCCGATTAAATCCGCAGAGTTGCGGCCGCGCATAGGTGTCGGGGAGGAAATCACGCGCGGCCGCAACTCTTTGGACTACAAAGCCAAGCTCAAGCGCGTTGGCGAAAGGGGACCACCACACCGTCCGTCGCGTCCGAGCGGGCTGCCCGCGGGGGCGCGTCAGGCGTACCGGACCGATCGCGGTCTTGGCGGTACGAGCCGGCCCATTGCGGGGCCTTGGCGAGGCGGTAGGCGTCAATTGTGCGGAGGCTGGATGTTTGATTCATGTGGCGACTCCGGATAGGGGGAAGAGAAGCGCACACCGGTGAGGATGCGGGCGTCTCGGAATGATGAGACGCTAAGGGGTGGGCGCGATCGGGTCAAAAAACTCCCCCAAAAATTTCCGGACTCGCCCTCACATTCGTCTATGACCATGCCCGCGCTGTCCCCGGACCGAGGGGCATGGTTTCCATTTGACCTACAAGGATCTCTCGATGCCAAACACTCCTATCGCCACACACGCCGCCCCAGGCGCGATCGGGCCATACTCGCAAGCCATCAAGGCCGTCGCCCCGGGCGCCATGACGTTCATCTCCGGGCAGATCGCGCTCGATCCGGCGACGGGCGAGCTCGTCGGGCCCAGCGACGTCGAGGCCCAGACGCACCGGGTGATGAAGAGCCTACTCGCGGTCGTGGAGGCCGCCGGCCACGCCATCGGCGACATCGTGAAGTGCACGATTTTTCTGAAAGACATGAATGACTTTCAGAAGGTAAACGCGATCTACGCCGAGGCCCTCGCGGGGCACAAGCCGGCGCGGGCCACTGTCGAGGTCTCGCGGCTGCCGCGCGACGTGCTTGTGGAGATCGACGCCATCTGCGTCGCGTAGGCCACAATGTCGCTCACTAGATCGTTAGAGGGCGACGACACTTCAAGTCAGGCTCGCGCGCCGTCTATGGCCCGGCGGAAGCTCGCGGCGAACTTGCACGCGACCTCGCCCAACGCCTCGCGCGGCGTCTCGGCCAGCAGCTTGACGAGGGTCGAGCCAACGATGACGCCATCGGCGAAGGCGCCGACCTTCTCGGCGTCGGCTGGCGACTGGATGCCGAAGCCGACACAGATCGGCAGGCCCGTCTCGGCCTTCAGCATGGCCACGCGCTCTTTGACCGGCGCTAGGTCCGCGAGGGCGTCACCCGTGATCGCGTTCATCGACACGTAGTAGCCAAAGCCCGACGCGACGTTCGCGATCGCCTTGACCCGCCCGGGGTCCGATGTCGGCGTGAAGAGCGCAATAAAATCAAGAGAGTTGGCTGCGAGGTGGGGCAGCAGGCTAGGAGCCTCTTCGGGGGGCAGGTCGACGACCAAGAAGGCGTCGATCCCGGCCTCGCGGGCGGCGGCGGCGGCGTGATCGTAGCCGCGCCGGTGAAGGGGGTTCACGTAGCCAAAGAGGACGAGGGGCACCGTCGGGTGGGACGCGCGGAAGCGGCTCGCGACGCCAAAGACGCCGGCGAGGGTCGTGCCATTATTGAGGGCGCGGTTCATCGCGGCCTCAATAATGGGACCGTCCGCCATGGGGTCGGAGAAGGGCATCCCGAGCTCGATCAGGTCGGCGCCGCCACGGGCGAGGCCGTCGAGGATCCAAAAGGTCGCGTCTAGGTCCGGATCACCGGCCGTCACGTAGGGGATAAAAGCGGCCCGGCCGGAGGCAGCGAGGGACTGAAAGAGCGTGCCGATCCGGCGTGTGGGCGTGGCGTTATCCATGCAGCTGGGTAGCCGATGCGCGCCACGCGGGCAACCATGATTCACAATCGCCCCCCAACCTCCGTGGGTATTGGCAGGCTGGAAAGCCTGTCCCACACCCCAACCTCCGCAGGGGAGGCCCTTGTGGCCTCCCGCCAGCTTTTCTAGCCCCTCCACCCAGGGGTATTGGCGGGCTGGAAAGCCTGCCCCACACCCCCGCGCCTCTGTGATCAGTCACAAAGACCCCTGCGTATTCGCCGTTCCGCCCGCAGCATCTGTAGGGGAGCCTTTGTGGCCTCCCTCCAACGCCGTAGCCCCCGGCCCCTTAACCCTGCGTGCTGAACATATCTTTTCAGTTCATTCCAATGCGTTTTTTATTTCAATAAAATATTATAAAATCAAGTTATTACATCCACCCCCCCCCCATCCCCCCATCCCCCCCCGATTTTCATTTTTTTTTACGGCGACCCATGAGACAACCACAGTGGAATCGCCCTAAGTCACGGGCGTTCCGTGTGTGGATTGTTATAAATCGCTGGTGCAACGGCTGCGTGAATGCTTGCCCCCTTGGGGCCCACCTCAAAACCAGTTAACCCATTAGCTGAGGAATCGATGAATAAACTTAGGCTTGGTATAGGCTCTGCGGCGCTCCTCTGCCTTGGCGCCTGTGCCGAGGGCCCCGCGAATAAACCCGACGATTTCGGCTATAAAGGTACCGGTATCGCGTTTGGCGTGTCGCCGTTGACTTTGGATTCGCTGACCGACGCCTGCTACTCATTCTCAGTCGTAAACGGCAATAACGAGCTTGTCGTGGGTCGTGGCCCTGGCGCGGTGCTTGCCCACAACGGCGTCGCAGGAGCCGCCGGTACCAACATCACCGGAACAGCGATGGAGACGGTTTGCGCCAGCCAGTTCGGTTTCGCCGCCGGTGGCGATATCTCGTATGTCGCACCGTGCGATGCGGATACGCTGCCGTCCAACGTCGCCACCGCCAACAACGTGCACACCGTGACGCTGTGGGTTGACGCCCTTTGCATCAGCGGAAATCCCCTGAAGACTGGTGACGCAAACTGGAAAACACCCGGTACTCCTAGTAATATTTGCGTAGAAATGCAGCCATACGTGAACCCCTGCGGTTCGGCGGGTTGCTCACTTTCCGTGACCTGCGTCGAGAACGCCGACACGCCGGTGAGCTTCAACTTGACGATCATGGGTCAGGCTGACCAAGGCTTCTTCGACATCGCGGTGAACTTCGACGACGTCTTTTGCTCGGCTAAGCTTGACGATTGCAACGATGTGGACGGTCCCGGCGGGTCTGCGCCTGCGCCGATTCAGACGATGTTCGATCCGACCACACATCAGCGCATCGACACGATCGTGGCCGCCGTCGCCTGCACCGCCGGTCCTACCCCCTCTGGTAGCCCTAACACTGCGGTTAATACGGTCCTGAACTTCACGAACCTGACGGTGGCGTGCAACGACGGCAGCGCCGGTACCTTGAATCTTGCGACGGTCACTCAAGAGGGTAACCTCCCCCTCCTTCTCGGCGGAGTCTTCCCGGCGGCCGTTTACTACGGCACCGAGAGCCTCCCGGACTTCAATAAGGTGTACACGACCGTTGCTATCGGCATCGGTACCCGTTCTGGCTGCACCTTGAGTTGGAACGTAGTCCCAACCTCCGGAGCGTTTACGGCCGCCAGCACGACGGGGGTTTATACCAGCTACGGTTACGTGAACTTCGCCGCCACCGCCACCGACGCCACCGCCGGTCTCGGTGGCACGACATGTCACGCGAATCCGTTGAATGGCCTGAACTCTGCGGTCAAGACCCTCTACGCGGCCGATGCTGCATCGCCGGCCGGCGCCCTCACGGCCTTCTTGGCCGAAGACGGCGCTGCGGTCACCGCTGGTTTTGGGCCCCTTGGGGTGGTGATTTGCGGCCCTACGACGTGCCCGGCGCTGACGGGTTATACGCCGACGTGCAATACCAGTAATCATTGCGAATACGCTCGGACCAGCCCGACAGCGGGGACATGGCATGAAGACGATGTTTGGATCTACGTTCCGGCCGGCAACTTCCCGATGGGGGCGCCGGCCACGGAGGTAGGCTCGCTCAACAACGAGCGCCCGGTCCATGCGGTGACCTTCGCGCAGGGTTTCTTCATTGGTAAGTATGAGGTGACCACGCGGACCTACGAGGCCTGCGAAGGTGCAACTAGCTGCACGTTGCCATCGGTCGCGGACTGGGCTGGCGATGGTTGGGGGTTGAACCGAACGAGCAATGCTCGGGCGCCGCACCCGCAGAACGGTGTAACGTGGGCGCAGGCTGGGGAAATATGCGCGTGGCTGGGTGGACGTCGGTTGAGCGAGGCGGAGTGGGAGTACGCCGCGAAGGGGCCGACGACGCACCGGAAGTACCCATGGGGGGACAGCCCTGAGCCGACGTGCGCGAATGGAACAGCGGTGTGGAACGAGGCCGGCGGTGCGGCCGGCTACGGCTGCGGCATTGGCGGTACTTGGCCGGTTGGGCAGAAGGTTGCGGGCCTGTCGGCTGTGGGTGCGTTGGACATGGCTGGCAACCTCTGGGAGTGGGTCGAGGACTGCACGCACGCTGATTACACCGGTGCCCCCATCGACGGCAGCACGTGGACCACGGACTGTAATGCCATCTCCAGCCGCGTGTTACGGGGCGGTAGCTTCAATGACGTCGCAGCTGTTACCTTGCGGGGCGCCCGTCGCGGCAACGCCGCGCCGCCGAATCGCCGCGCGGAATTCGGGGCCCGCTGTCTGAGGCCTTTACCTTGATCTCTTTTCCCCTTTGGTTGTCTGGGATGCATCAAACCGTGAAAATACCCTCGGGTCGTCGTGCCGGGGGTGCGATAACCACGGGACTTAGTCCCGCCTGAGCCCGGGCCAGGCGGGCAGGCGGGCAGGCGCAGCGCCAGCCTGGCCCGGGCTCGGGGGCTGGGCGGGTTTTTGGGCACGGGACAGGGGGGTGCGTATAGGGTTCCAAGAACACCTCCCCCCTTGGCCGCGCGGCGTCTAGTGCCGCGTGGTGTGATCGCGCACCCGGTCGCCTGGCCATGAGCCTCGACATCACGGTGGTGACCTTCCCTTTGGCCTCCTGATCGAGGGCCTCCGCACCGAGCTGCTGCACGATCGGCCGCGGGGCCGCGAGATCGTGCAGGTCACGCCCTTCCCATTTCAGCACGACGGCCGGTCTTGGTGGTCGGTGTGCGTGGTACGCCGGCCGGCCGTCCCAGCGCCATCGACGAGCTCGGCACCACCCCCGAGGCAGGCCAGCGTCGCCGTTCGCACCGAGGGGCAGGCGCTGCAGACGCTGCTCGCCGAGTTCGGCCGGGCGCGAGCTGGCCCTCTATGACCGGCTGCGGGCGTGGCGCCGGGAGGCGTCTCACCAGGCCGGGATCGCGCCGTTTATGGTGTGTACGAATCAGGTGTTATTTGCGCTGGCGCGCACGCAGCCGCAGACCCTCGGGGGACTGGGCGCGATTAAGGGGTTGGGCGACAAGCGGGTGTCTCGTTGGAGGCCCGGGATCTTGGAGGTGCTGCATGGTCGAGGAACGAGCGACCGAAGCAGAGCCGGAGCTGACGGTGGTGCTGACGGTGGCTCGACCTGTCGGCGTGGCTGCTGGAGACAACGGCGGCGATGCCGAAGAAGTGGCGTCACAGCATGGTCCACCGGCTGGATGACGAGGCGCTGACGGTGCTGGTCGAGGCGAGTTAGGAACAAGGGTCAGGCACTTTCACTTTTCATTGAACAAAACTCTTTTGGTGCGACGATCACTTAAAACCCCGGAGACCATACTTGGAGTCGTGTAGAATAAGTTTCTCCTAGTGAGCGGGCGTCCCCGCCCGTTCGGCCCCGAAAGGGAACGGACATCCCGCGCACCGGCTTCATTCCTACGCCCGTAGCGGGCGAGGACGCCCGCGCACCGGCTTCATTCCTGCGCCCGTAGCGCGCGAGGGCGCCCGCGGGCCGGCTTCATTCCTGCGCCCGTAGCGGGCGAGGGCGCCCGCGGGCCGGCTTCATTCCTGCGCCCGTAGCGGGCGAGGGCGCCCGCGCACCGGCTTCATTCCTGCGCCCGTAGCGGGCGAGGGCGCCCGCGCACCGGCTTCATTCCTGCGCCCGTCGCGCGCGAGGCGACGCGACACCCTCAAAATGCGCGCGGACCAGCTCCGCCCAAAACCGCTCGCCCCACCGGATTCAGGCATTGGGCGTCGCAGTCGTTGGCGGGGCTGGTGGATTCTGGGCAAGGGGCGATTGACGCCGCGGGAGGGGCCGTGATAATTCCCCACGTCGTAACCCTTCAGCGAGGAATCAAGAGGAATCAAAATGAGCGTAGAGAACGTGTTTAAAGAAATCGACGAGCGCCTCAAAGCCGATCCGGCCAAAGCCAAAGAGATCGACGGCAGCTTCCGTTTCGACGTGACCGAGACCGGCGCGGGGACCTGGATTGTGGACACGCGCGCTGCGGAAGTACGCGCCGCGGCCGAAGACGCCGACGTCACCATCACCGTCACCGGTGAAGACCTCATCGCCATCCAAGACGGCTCACTGAACGCCATGCAGGCGTTCATGATGGGCAAGATCCAGGTCGACGGCGACATGGGTCTCGCGATGCGCCTGCAGGAAATCCTCACCTGAGATAGGGCGTCCGCGGGCTCTACGCCCGCAGCGCAATTGCGAAAGCGCCGGTTTTGCCGGCGTTTTTGCGTTTAGGGACTTGGCTGTTTTCCCGTAGGTCGGGGGCTTGTCCCCCCCGGTCGTCTAGGGCGGGGGACAAGCCCCCGCCCTAGACGACTGCAATCAGTCTCGGCGGGGGACAAGCCCCCGCCCTACGGGTCTGCAATCAGGTCGATGTCGTATAGTGCGTCGTTTCAATGATGTAGCGCAGGCTGCCTAATTGGTCGCGTCTCTAGCCACCCTAGGAATTCAAACCATGTCTGCGCTCCCGCTTGAGGGCCTCCGCGTCGTCGATCTCAGCCGCCTCCTCCCTGGGCCCTACGCCACGCTCGTGCTCGCGGATCTGGGGGCCGAGGTCATCAAAGTCGAGGCGCCCCAAGGTGGCGACTATCTGCGCTGGATGCCTCCCTTGGCGCCGGCCGTGAAGGGACGCTCGAGTTGGGCCTTTCAGGCGCTGAACACGGGCAAACGTTCAATTTGCATTGACCTCAAAGTAGAGTCTGGGGTGGCGGCGCTTAAGGCCCTGATCAAGAAGGCCGATATCCTCGTCGAGTCATTTCGGCCGGGGGTGATGGATCGCCTCGGGCTCGGCTATACCGCCCTAAGCGCCGACAACCCGCGCCTTATCTACTGCGCCATCACGGGCTACGGCCAGGACGGCCCGATGGCCGACGCGCCCGGTCACGACCTCAACTACGTGGCGCTTTCAGGCGCCCTCGCCCTCGCCGGGCCGGCCCACGGTAAGCCAAGCGTCTTACCCGTGCAGCTCGCCGATATCAGCGGCAGCCTCTGGGCGGTCACGGGGATCCTCGCGGCGCTCGAGGGGCGTCATCGCACAGGGCAGGGGCGCTTCGTCGACATCAGCATGACCGAGGGCGCGAGCTCGTTTCTGGCCAGCGCCTTCGCCCCGGCGCTCAATGGTGCCGCCGCGCCACCGGCTCGGGGTGCGGACGTCCTCACCGGGGGCCAAGCCTGTTATCAGACCTATCGCTGCCGCGACGGCGCCTTCTTCAGTCTCGCTCCGCTTGAGCCGAAGTTCTGGAGCGCATTTTGCGCCCTCGTCGAGCGCCCCGCGTGGCGCCCGCGGCAGTTCGATGCGGCCCTCGGAGCCGAGATCACGGAGCTGTTCGCCAGTCGAGACACCGCCGAGTGGACGGCGCTCCTATCCGGCACCGAGGCCTGCGCCGAGCCCGCCCTCGACTTCGAGGCCTGGCGCCATCACCCACTGACCGAGGCCCGCGACATGGTCATCACGACTGAAGACGGGATGGCGAGGATGCGGACCCCCGTCACGCCACGCGACGCTCGCCCAGCGCCCGCGCCCGGCCAGGGCGAACACACGCGGGCCGTCTTGAGCGAGCTGGGTTTTAGCGTCGAAGACATTGACGGGATGATTGAGAGCGGCGCGATTGTCTGACTTCGCGTACTATGCCGACGTCCAGGCCCCACAGCACTAGGTTCCCCTATGAATGTCTTCCGTGTCCTGCAACGCGCGTTCGTCATGGTCTTCGCACTCTGGGGCATGTTCTTCGCGTGGTTCTACAGCCAGGCGGGGCTGCGCTGGCTCGTCCGGCGTGGCCTGCTCCGCGAGAGTTCAAGCGCGTATCAACCCCTTGAGAACCCGCGCATCGTGCGGCGGACCTTCGAGTTCCTCGGCCCGACCTTTATTAAGCTCGGGCAGGTCATCGCGTCGAGCCCAGGGCTCTTTCCGAAACGATACGCCGACGAGTTCCAATACTGCCTCGACCGCGTCGCGCCCTTTCGCCTCGATCGGGTCAAGGCGACCATCGAGCGCAGCCTCGGCAGGCCGCTGTCCGAGCTCTTTGATGATTTCGAAGACGTCCCTCTCGGATCGGCGTCTATCGCCCAGGTGCATGCCGCGACCCTCAAAGCCGATCGCCAGCGGGTCGTCATCAAGGTCCAGCGCCCAGGGATCGCGCGAGTAGTCGACGCGGATCTGTGGTGGATGGGGCGCGGCGCTTGGGTCGTCTCGCGTCTCTTTAAGGGCGCGCGCCTCGCGAACGTGCAGGGCGTCATCGTCGACTTCGATCGCACGATCCACGAAGAGATCGATTTCCGCCGCGAGAGCGCAAATCTTTTGGAATTCAACCGATTAATGGCGCGCTACAAGATCGACGACGTGCGCGCGCCACGCCCCGTTGAGGGCCTGTCCACCGTGATGGTGCTAGTGATGGAGCGCTTCGACGGCTTCAAGGCCGATGACGTCGCGGGGATGCAGAGCGCCGGCATCGACCCGGGCGAATACCTCCGTAAGGGGCTCCGCGCGTGGCTGATGACGATGATGCTCGACGGCTTCTTTCACGGCGACGCCCACGCCGGCAACCTCATGATGATGCCGGGCGTGGACGGGGGACCGCCGAATATTGGGCTCCTCGACTTTGGCATCATCGGTCGCTTTGACATCAAACAACGTCACCAGGTCATGCGCTACGTCCTTGCGTTCACAGCCCAGGATTACGGCGCGCTGGGTCAGGTCATGAGCGAGATCGGCGCGGTCGATAAGGGCGTCGACAGAGACGCGCTGGTCCGCGATCTCGAGAGGGTCTATTCGCCGCTGCTCGAGAAGAACTTGGCAGAGATCCACTATGAAGAGCTGCTCCCGGACATCACCGCGATGGCCTATCGCTACGGCATCTCGCTGCCCAGCGAGTTCCTGTTGATCCTAAAGCAGCTGCTCTTCTTCGATCGCTACGCCAAGATCGCGGCGCCAGATCTCAACGTGTTCTCGGACTTCCACCTCGTGGATTTCTTGTTCACGCCGCTGGCCCACCAGAGTGGTCTGGATTTCAATGTCCTCATGCCGCTTTTGACCCGCATCCAGGCGCGGTTCAATCCGCCCAAGACCGCGTAATTGCGGTGGGAATACCCTCAGAACGCGCTGACCTCGTCGATGGTGGCGCTGTCTGTCAGCAGCATCACTAGACGGTCAAAGCCTAGCGCGATGCCCGTCGACGGCGGCAGACCCACCGCTAGGGCGCCAAGGAAGGCCTCGTCGAGGGGCATCTCGGGGCGCCCCGATTCGCGCCGCTCTGTGTTGTCGGCCTCGCAGCGCGCGCGCTGTTCGGCCGCGTCTGTGAGCTCTGCGAACGCATTCGCGAGCTCGAGCTGCCCGACGTAGAGTTCAAAGCGTTCGGCCACGGCTGGATCCGCCGCGTTTCGCCGGGCCAATGAGGCCAGCTCCATCGGCCACTCCGTCAGAAACTCGGGGCCTTCCGCGCCAAGGGTCGGCTCTACCCGGTCGACCAAGGCCTGCAGCCACGCGTCTGGACCGAGCCCACGGGGGTTTGCGATGTCGGCCCGATCCCGCAGCGCGTCGAAGAAGGTCACCCGCCGCCACGGAGGCCTCAGATCAAGGTCCCGCCCCTTCCATCGCAGCGTATCTCGTGCCGCCAAAGTTCGTATGAGCTCCTCGCAATCGCCGAAGAGGCCCTCGTAGCCATCATCGCGCCAGGGGCGGTACCACTCTAACATCGTGAATTCAGGGCGGTGGTTGCCTCCACGTTCGCCGTCACGGAAGACCCGTCCCAGCTGGAAGATGGGGCCCGCGCCGGCCGCGAGGAGGCGCTTCATCGCATATTCCGGCGACGTAATCAGCCACGCGTCTTCTGCCGGGGCGCCGGGGGTCCACGCGACCTTGGCGCGGACGGGGTCGAGGTGGGTCTCGGTGCCTGGGCTCGTCACGAGCAGGGGCGTCTCGACCTCCATGAATCCACGCGCGACGAACCACGCGCGGGTTTGTTGCAAGAGCGATGATCGCAATTGCAACTTCCGAAGACCACCACCCAGCAGCCGGCCCATCCCGGCAGCCGCATGTTCGCGGGCGGGAGGCCACTGACCTGGCCCACGCGCGACGATGGACAGGCGCCCGTCATCGACGCGCACGAGATCGCCCGGGCCTGGAGGCGCATCAGCCTCCGCGAATTCGAGGGCGGACGTGTCGACCACGCGGGTCTGCCCCGCGTCAAAAAGAACGAGCGAGCGCCCGCTGAACGCGAGCACTCGCCCTCTTGTCTCCGGCCCCACAGCCTTATGCGCCATGGTGTCGCTTCGCTTGATTACTTCGTCGCCACGCGGCTGACATACTCGCCGGTGCGGGTGTCGATGCGGACGATGTTGCCCTCTTCGATGAACAGAGGCACGTTGATCGACGCGCCGGTCGAGACCTCAGCCTTCTTCGTCACGTTGTTCGAGGTGTCACCTTTGACAGCCGGCTCGCTGTAGGTGATCGGGACCTCGATGAAGTTCGGGAGCTCGGCCGTGATCGTGCGTCCTTCATAGAAGAGGACGTCGCAGGCCATGCCCTCCGTCAGCCACTTCGCCTGGTCGCCGAGCTGCGCCTCTTGGATAGGGAACTGGTCGTAAGACTCCGCATCCATGAACATGTACAGGTCGCCATCTTTGTACAAGTAGGTCACGGAGCGAGTGGCTACGTCGACCTCTTCAAAGGTCTCACCCGTGCGGAAGTTGCGCTCGATGACCTGGCCCGTGATGAGGTTCTTCAGCTTCGTGCGCGTGAACGCGGTACCCTTGCCGGGCTTGACGAAGAGGAACTCGACAACGTTCCAAGGAGCGTTGTCCATCTTGAACTTGAGGCCTTTCTTGATGTCGGAAGTCTGGTAGGGCATCGCTAACTCCTGGGTTCTGCCGCTTGGGAGGCGCGCGCATATCACGCACACCCATAGAAGTCATTACTTCTGGCCGGTGAATTAGAAGAGGCGCATCAGGACAGGTGCAGGACGAGGGGTTTCGGGTGGGTGCCAAGGGCCATGATAAGGACTATGATATCGAACAGATGATCGTGCTCTGGGAGCGCGAGCGCCAGGCCGAGCTGGTGCGCTTTCGCGAGGAGAGGGACGCGCTTCCATTTAAGGAACGCCTCCGGCGTGGGCTCGCCCTGAGCCACCTCATTATCGAAGAGACCCGCCCGTCGAGCGGTGGGCGCGTCAACATCTGTGTGGGCACGACGCGCACTGATGTCATCTTCGATAGGCAGCATGTGCGCGTCCGTCCGGGCGATCCGGTCGTGCTCTTTCGCGAGAGCGCCGACGAGCCCGACGCGATCCGGGCGATCGCCGGGCGTTGGTCGGGGTCCCTGCTGCAGCTCGCCGTCGGCGTCGCCGACCTCGACTTTCTTGGCGAGAAGCCCTTTCGGTTGGAACGGGAGGCGCCCGGCACGACGTTCGAGCGCGGGGCCGAGGCCCTACGTGGGCTGCGTTCGCCGCGCGGTGATGTGGCCGCGACGCTGAAGTTCGTGCGGGGTCTCGCCGAGCCCGAGCGAGCCCGGACTAAGATCGACGCATTCTTTGATATGTCCCTCGACGCCGCCCAGCAGGAGGCCATCACGAACGCGCTCGCGGTGGGGCCGATCTCACTCATTCATGGGCCCCCGGGGACGGGCAAGACGCGCTGCCTCGTCGAGGTCATCCGGCAGGCGGTGGCGCGGGGTGATCGTGTGCTCTTTGTGGCGCCCAGCAATACGGCGGTCGATAACCTCACCGAGCGCCTCATCGCCGCGGAGGTTGACCCGCTGCGCATCGGACACCCCGCCCGCGTCGACCCGGCGGTTGAGGAGGCGACCCTCGACACGCGCCTCGACGCGACCGACGCGTCCCGCTTGGCAGCCGGCTGGATCAAAGAGGCGCACGGGATCCGCCACCGCGCGGAAAAGCAGGTGGCTCGCGGGACGGGAGATCGGTTGGCGCATCGGGACGCCTTCCGAGAGGCCCGCCGCCTGCTCGCCGACGCGCGCGACCACCTGCGCCGCGCCGAGCGCGTGATCATCGACCGGGCCCCAGTGATCTGTGTCACCCTCGTGCTGGCCGGGCACCCGACCCTGCGTGACACGCGCTTCGATCTCGTCGTCGTGGACGAGGCGACCCAGGCCATCGATCCCCTCGCATGGATCGCGCTCACGCGGGCGCCGCGAGCCATCCTCGCCGGTGACCCAAAGCAGCTCTCGCCGACGATCATCGATCCCGAGGTCGCGCGCTCGGGGCTCGCGACGCCGATCTTCGAGCGCCTCCACGCGCTCCACGGCGACACCCTGCTGCGGATGCTCATCACGCAGCACCGGATGCACGAGAGCCTCATGGCCTTTCCGTCGGCCGCCATGTACGAGGGCCGCCTCGTGGCCCACAGCGCCGTCGCAGGGCACCGCCTAGAGCAACTCGAGGGTGTAGGGCCAGATAGCCTCCGGAGCCTGCCATTCGTGTTCGTAGACGCCGCGGGGGCGGGGTGGTTCGAAGAGAAGAGGGAGCCCGACGGCTCGACCTTTAATCGCGAAATGGCCCGGCGGACCGCGATCGAGGTCCGCCGCCTGTTGGCGCGGGGCGTGAGTCCGACGGACATCGGGGTCATCACCCCTTACGACGCGCAGGCCTCGATCCTACGCCAAGAGCTGGCCGGCGCGGTGCAAACGGGTCTTGAGGTCAGCTCCATCGACGGTTTCCAGGGGCGGGAGAAGGAGGCGATCGTCGTCGATCTGGTGCGATCGAACGACGGCGGCGAGATCGGTTTTCTCGCAGACACGCGGCGCATCAACGTCGCCCTGACCCGAGCGCGGCGCGCGCTAGTCGTCGTGGGTGACTCGGCGACCATCGGTGGGCACCCGTTTTATGCGGACTTTCTTGAGCACGTGGAGGCGTACGGCGCATGGCTGAACGTTTTCTCTGACGATGGCCTTGGGGAAATGTGAAGGCCTCAGAACACTTGTTCTGTTTATTTGTATTTACAGCTTGCGCGTCATCCGATTAGAACACTGTCCAACGCGAGCGGGACATCCCGGTCTTCGTTGACGAATACGACTCGGTGGCCTATCGAACTCCGGGTCCCCGACGTGTCGCCTGCAAACCAGCGGGTCGACCCGTGGGACCCGGCGGGGAGTTTGGCTTTCTTGCCGCCTCAAACATCTGAGCATGAACCACTATCCGCTATCCGATTGATTCGGTGTACCAAAGGAACCAGCGATGACGAAGTCTCAGCTCATCGAGCTTGTCGCCCAGAATAAACCGGGCCTCCCGCGTAAGACTGTGGAAGCGGCTGTCAATGCCGTCTTCGAGGAGCTCGTTGAGGCTCTCAAGCGCGGCGAGCGCATTGAGATCCGCGGGTTCGGCAATTTCACCGTCCGCAAGTACAAGGCCTACACGGGCCGCAACCCCAAGACCGGCGAAGCCGTCAAGGTTGCCCCCAAGTCCATGCCCTTCTTCAAGGTTGGCAAGGACCTGCGCGAGCGGATCAACGACGCGGGCTGAAAAATCCCCGACTGGCGGCCCTGACGCCGCCAGTCTAAGCGGCCGGCTTACCCGTGAGGGCAGGTCGGCTTCGTCTTTGGGGCTATTGGACCGCGCGGCTCGGTGCGTAGGGTGATGTCATGCTGAAGCAACAGACCCCGCTGTATCTCTTTCCGATCGCGGTCTTGATCGAGATCGTCCTGCTCGTGCTCGTGGGGCAGTGGACCGGCGGCCTGTGGGTCATCGGTTGGACGATCTTGTCGTTTTTTATCGGTACCCGCGTGTGGGCGAGTCTCCGCGACGGTGGCCCCCTGAGCGCTCGCGCCTTCTTGGGCGCAGGCGGCGCGCTAGACGCGACCTTGGTGACCGAGGCGGCCGTCGACAGCATGCTCGTCGGGCTCGCGGGGCTCCTATTGGTCATCCCTGGGCTCGTGACGGATCTCGTGGGCCTCGTCTTGCTCTTGCCGTCTCTCCGGCGTCCGTTGGTCGCCAGCCTCCTGACGCGGGCGATGGGGCGCCCGGCGCAACCTCGCTCTCGGTCCCAGGGTTCGGCGGGGACGCGCGAGTCGTCGAGGCCTGGCAAGCGGGCGGATCGCAGCCCCCACGCGACAATCGACGTCGAGGTGATCCAGCCTGAACACGCACCGCCCAGCCCGTTTGAACACGCGCCCCGGATCATCAACGTCGAGCCCGGACCGTCGCGCTAGAAACCCGTCGCCGGCCGTCTAGTTGATGTAGCGCGGCTTGCCGCCCTCGACTGATCGCAGCCCGCCAGCGCCGCCCTTGGGTGGGCCGTTCTTCCGTGCCTGCCGCCGCCGAAAACGGCCCCAGGCCCGCACGGGGTGCCAGTTGCCGGTCACGAGCAGCCAGCCTGCGATGGCGCCACCCATGTGCGTATGAATGGCGACGCCGTAGTCGGTCATCGTCGTGAAGAGCACGATGTCGATGGCGACGGCGATCCAGATCACGTGGCGCGCCTTCACGGGGATGACGAACAGGAGTAAGAGCTCTGCCGTCGGAAAGAGCATGGAGAAGGCCGCTAAGAGGGCGAAAATGGCCCCAGACGCGCCGACGACAGCCACGCCGAAGACGGTCGGAAGCAGCAGCCCTACGAGGGCTGTGAAGATGCCCGCGCCGACCATCGCGATGAGGTAGAAGCGGAGGAAGGCTTTCCCGCCCCAACGCTGGGCCAGCGGGGTCCCGAGGAAATAGAGCGCGAGCATGTTAAAGCCGATGTGCATGAGGCCGCTCAGCTCGTGCAAAAAGCCGTATGAGAAGAGCCGCCAGAGCTCCAGCCCGAAGGTCGAGCTCTCAGGCTGGAGCGTAAGAAGCACGTATGCGTCCGCCGCGTCACGACTACCGAACCCGCTGATAAAGAGCGCGAAGAGGACCCAGATCGCCACGTTGGCGATCATGAGGTACATGACCACCTTGGGTGGGCGCTGCAATGACATCTGGTGGCGCTGCATCGTCATCGTGATACCTCTTGGTCATCCTGACCACTGATTGCGAAAAAGGGGGCTCTGAGCCCCCTTTTTGATGATTCTTTGAGCTTAGCGCCGAATCATAGACCCGGACGCCTCAAAGTTCACTTGCCGTCGAGCTTGTTGAGCACGCCCTTGGTCATGTCGAAGTTCTCGCGGGCGAAGAGGACACCGTGCTCGGACCGATTCATGATGATGTCATACTTCTCGTCGGCGGCGATGCTGGTCAGGACCTCCTCGAGGTCCTTGAGGATCGGCTTCATGAGATCGATCTCTTTTTTGGCCAGCTCTTGCTGGTTCTTCGAGTAGAGCTCCTGCAAGGACAGCAGGCCCTGCTGGTAGGCCATCACGAGGGCCTTCTTCTTCTCGGGCGAGGCCATGGCCGAGCCCTCCTCGATCTCTTTTTTCTTCTTCAGAAGGTCCTCTTGGGCGCCGTCGAGCTCTTTTTGCTTCGACTCGAAGAGTTTTTTGAGCTTTGCCTTGGCGGACTTGCCCTTCTTAGAGGTGTGAATGATGTATTCGACGTCGACGACGCCCACCTTCAGTGTTTCAGCTTTCGCGACGCCCTGCACGCCCACGACGAGCGTGGCGACAATCATGATAAAGGCGGCGAGGGCGGTGAGGTTGCGGAAGATGTGGCGCATAGAAAACTCCTAGACGTGAGCGGGCCAAATAACGCCGGCCCGTGGGCATGTCAACCGTCGACTTAGCCGCGGGATTCCGCGCTAGGTCGTCTTTGGGTACATCGCTATCGAAGCGGTTAGAACGAGTTGCCGATTGTGAACTCGAAGACCGCGGCACGTTCGTCTGCGCGCAGACTCAGGGGATAACCCCATTCGAACCGGAGCGGCCCGACTGGCGAGTTCCAGCGTAGGCCGAAACCAGCGGAGGTTCGGAGGTGCGTCGGGTTGAGCGGCTGATCTGCGCCCCACGCGTTGCCGGCGTCAAAGAACACGACCCCGCGGATCCCGATATCGGTGAGAATCGGGAACTCGATCTCGATGTTCAGGATCAGCTGCTTCGTGCCGCCGATGGTGATGGGATCCAACGAACCATCGGACTGGGACGAAAGGTAGAGGCGCTCGCCGATGGAATTTCGCTGGAACCCGCGGACCGTGAAGATGCCGCCGACGAAGAAGCGCTCAAAGAGAGGCACGGGGACATCGCCGAGGCCTTGGACCCAGCCGAACTGGCCATTGAGGCGCAAGACGGCCCCGAGGACCAGCGGAAAATACCAGCGCGAGCGTGCGACGACGCGCCAGAACTCGTTCTGCGACCCGAGATAGCGGGTGGCGAGCTCGGCCGAGAGGGTCGAGAACTGGCCGCCGGTCGGGAAGAGGCGGTTATTACGGGTATCGAAGGACAAGGTCCCGCGCAGCGAGCTGGTCAGGCCCGACTGGCGAAGCTTCGCGATGTCGATGCTGGTGCGGCGCAGGGTCGCGTCCACGGATTCGAGCGTATAGGTGCCTGAAAGTGTGAGGGAATCGGTGAAGCGATAGCCCAGCGAGAGGTTGCCGCCGGTACGCAGGCGCGTAAAGTCGACGAAGTCTTCCTGGAAGTTAAAGAGATCAAAGGCGAAGGTGACCGGCGTATCGAGGAAGTAGGGCTCGAAGAAGCTGATGGAGTAGAGCTGTCGAATGCCCGACAGGGTCAGGTTGGCTGACAGGGTCTGGCCGCGGCCTAAGAAGTTCTCTTTCGAGATCTGCGCGGTGAGGATGAACGACTCGAGGCTGGAGAAGCCCGCGCCGACCTGGAAGGTGCCGGTCTGCTTCTCTTTGACGGTCACGACGAGGTCGACCGTGTCCTTGTCGCCCGTCGGACGCATGTCGATCTTGACGCCGCCGTCGTCGCCCGGCCCTTTCGGCGGCTCGAAGAAGCCCGTCGCCAGGATCCGCGACCGGGACCGACGCACCGCGCTGCCCGAGTAGATGTCACCCTCTTCGATCTTGATCTCGCGCCGGATGACCTGGTCGCGCGTGTCACGGTTGCCGCGGATCTCGATGCGGCGGACCGTCACGGGGGCGCCTTTTTGGATGCGGAAGACCACGCCGAAGGTCTTCGTCTCGGCGTCTACCTTGTGGTCCGTGGCGACGGTCGCGTTGGCGTAGCCGCGGTCGCGGTACATGCCTGCGATAGTCTGGACGTCATTCTGCATCTGGCCGTAGTCAAACCACTCGCCCTCTTTTAGCCCCATCGCTTTGCGGATGTCGGACTCTTCGAGGAGCCAGTCGCCGTCCACCATGACGAGCTCCATCAGGCCCGAGCGATAGCGAGGACCCTCCTGGAGAGGAATGATGATCTCCATCGATTTTCGGTCCGTGGCGAGCATGACCCGCGGCTCGCCTACTTGGATCTGCACATACCCCTTCGTGAGGTAATAGTATTGAATTCGTTGCAGGTCTTGGTCAAAGAGGACCCTCTTGAACTCGCCGCTCTTTGACAAGAACGAGAACCAGCCGCCCTCGCGGGTGCCTAGGATCGCTTTGATCTCCTCGGAGGGGACCTCGACGTTGCCCACGATGTCGACGCGCCGGACCTCGACGGACTCGCCCTGATGGACGACGAAGGTCACCCGGACGCCGTCGGCCCGGCGCTCGAGGCGGTAGCTGGCGTCGGCTAGGAAGTGTCCGTCTTCGACGTAGAGCTCGCTGATCTTATTGACGTTCGTGCGGAGGCGGCTCTCGTCGAGGATGTCCCGCACCTTGACGTCTACGACCTTCACGATGTCGTCGCGGTCGACGGCGGTGCCGTCGAGCTCATACTCGATGGCGGTGATGGTCGGCCTCTCGGTCACGACGAAGCGCAGCGAGATGCCGCCGGCCGCGTGAGGCCGCTGAAATACTTTGACGTCCTCAAAAAATGTCATCTCGAAGACGCGCTTGACGTCTTCAGAGACCCGAGACCTATCGAGAGGGCGGCCGGTCTGGGTGTAGATCTTCTCGCGCACGTTGGCGCCATCCACGCGGATCAGGCCGTCGATGATGATCTCGTGGACGTCCGGCTCTTCGTCGATGAGCTCGAGCCACGGTGTCTCCTCGGCGCGGACGGGCGAGACCGTCGTCGGGAGGGCCATGAGAGCGAGCAGAGCGACGAGGCACAAAGGTGCCCGAAGGAGCGGCCGTGGCCAGCGCGTCGCGTCGCTGATAGAGGGGGGGCGCATCATCAGGGGTTCTCTTTCTTCGGCAGAAACTCTTCGGGCGCTTCATCATCCCGGAGCTCGCGGACTTGGCCGTCGGCGATGAGGAGATGGCGGCGCATGAGCCAAGCTAGTTTGACGTTGTGGGTCACGATGACGAAGGCGGTGCCGAGGCGCGCATTCAGGTCGACGAGCAGGCCGTGTATATCGTCTGAGGTCCGCGTGTCTAGGTTTCCGGTGGGTTCGTCAGCGAAGACGATGTCCGGACTTTGGACAAGAGCCCGCGCGACCGCGACGCGCTGGGCCTCGCCCCCGGAGAGCTCGCCGGGCTTGTGGCTGGCCCGGGCGGACAGACCGACGAGGTCGAGATACTCGCGGGCGATCTTCTCGGCCGCCTTTGGCTTCGTGCCGCCGATTAGGAGGGGAAGCATCGCGTTTTCGACGGCGCTCAGCTCGGCCAAGAGGTGGTGGAACTGGAAGATGAAGCCGATGCGTTTATTGCGGAAGGCGGCCAGCTTCTTCGGCGACAAGTCGAAGACCGGCTCGCCGTCGTAGAGGACCCGGCCCGCCGTCGGGCGGTCGAGGGTGCCCATGATCTGCAGGAGGGTCGACTTACCGGCACCGCTGCGGCCGACGATCGAGACCATCTCACCGCGCCGGATCGTGAGATCGATGCTCTTGAGGACGGTCAACGTCGCCGACTCGATGGTGCCACCGGCCAGAGGCTGGCCACCGGGCTGCTCGTAGGAGCGAGCGAGTCCTTCGACCCTCAAGAGGGGTGGGCTGTCGGTAGCGGCGCTTTTATCCATTTCGGATCCCGTCAGCGGGTTGCAGGTGAGCCGCGCGGATGGCGGGGTAGATGGTGGCCACGAGGCAGATGCCGAGCGCAGCCAGGCCGAAGATCGTGATGTCCACTGGGTCGAGCCTGACCGGCAGCGTTCGTATGTAGAACTGTTGCGGGAGGCTGAGGCCGCTCGCGATGAGGAGGTAACACGTGCCGACGCCGAGCGGGATGCCAATCAGGATGCCGAAACCGGCGATGATGCCGCCGATGGTGATGAAGCCGCCGACGACCTGACCGTTGCGGGCGCCGAGGGTCTTGAGCACGGCCACCTCGCGCATCTTCTCGATGACGAACATGACCAGCGAGATCACGATGAGCAGACTCGCGACGAAAATAATGAAGGCCAAGATGATGAGCATGATGAGGCGCTCAAGCATTAAAGCCGCGAAAAGATTGGCATTTCTCTCTTGGAAGGTCTCGACGATGACGTTGGTCCCGAGCTCGCTACGCAGCTGTAGGGCGATCGTCGTCGCGTCCTCGGGCGTTGCGACGTGGGCCTCGAAGGCGTTGCGTTGCGACCCCAGATTGAAGAAGCGCTGGGCAGAGTCCATCGTCGTATAGGCAAGCTTCTGGTCGTACTCGTACATGCCCGTGCGAAAGACCGCCGCGACCCGAAACGGCGACGTCTTGGGGCGTAGGCCGGTGGGGCCGATGTCTCCGTCAGGCGCGATCAGCTGGATGTCATCGCCGACGCCCACGCCGAGGGTGCGCGCGAGCTCGGCGCCGAGGACGATGCCTGGATAGACCTCGGGGGCGCTGTCCATGACGGAAAACGCCGGCTCCTCGTCGTCTCGGGGGGCCTTGGTGTCCTCGTCCTCGAACGTGAGCTTTAGGCGCTTTCGGTCGGAGTTGTGTCGGGGGAGAGGGAAGCGCGCGCGGTCCCAGACGAGGATCTCAGGCCGCAGTAAGAACTCGGTCTTCCCTTCAACGATCTGGTCCTGCAGCTGCACCGTCGAGACGAGGGCCGCGTCACTCATGCCCTTGACGGTGATGCCATAGGCCGCGCCGCCGCCGGGGAAGGACATCATCACGTCGCCGCGGGCGATGGCGTGAGCCTCAACAATCCCAGGAAGCCGGCGGATGTGATCCTCGAGGGCCAGCGCGTCATCGAAACCGCCCTCCGCGGCCGCAGGCTCGATGATGAGGTGGGCGTTCGTGCGCAGGATCTTCTCGCGCAGATCGCTTTGAAGTCCATGCATCACGCCCAAGACCACGATGAGGGCCCAGAGCCCGATAGCCACGCCGACGATGCTAATAAAGGTCGGTAAAGTGACCGCGCTGCGCAGGCGATAGCGTGCACGTTGTGCGTTTACGGCGGCCCTCGTGAGCAACATCCCGAGGCCGACGAGGAAGAGGAGACCCCCCAAGCCCTGCAATGAGAGCTGGAGCGAGGTCGCGAAGGAGGGGCTGACGTCGCCTGCGATACCGTTCCAGACGGCCTCGTTTTGCAGCACGAGGCCGCCAACAAAGAGAGCGAGACCGCCGCCGATGAGGCCGTACTTGTTGGCGTTGCCCCGCGCCGCGACGCGCGTCCTGAGGTTCGCGAGGCGGGTGCGAAGGGTCGGGGCCGTGCGCTGAGAGCGGAGGAACTTCCAGCCGATAAAGAAGGGGAAGTAGTGGCGTGACAGGCGCCCGGCGACCTTGCCGAAGATGAGCAAGTAGAGGCCCGTGATGAGACTCGTCACCAAGACAATGGCCACGATCGCCAAAAAGAGGGACACGCCCGTCTGAGCCTTCATCACCGCGTCAGGCTCAATGTCCGCGATGAGCGCGAAGAAGAACGGGACCAGCGCCGCGAGGGCGGTGGCGATGTAGAGGGCGCGGCTCAACGGGCCCTCGCGCGCTGGGTCGCGAGGGCCGTCGCGTCAGACGGGCAGGGTTGGGTCACTCAGGTCGCATATGGGGAAAGAAGATCACTTCGCGGATGGACTGTTGGTTGGTGAGCAACATGACGAGGCGGTCAATGCCGATGCCTTGGCCTGCGGCGGGCGGCATGCCGTATTCGAGGGCCCGGACGTAGTCGAGGTCCATAAACATGGCCTCCGCGTCCCCGGTCTCCCGAGCCGCGACCTGCGCCTCAAAACGCGCGCGTTGGTCGATGGGGTCGTTCAACTCTGAAAAGGCGTTGGCGATTTCATTGCCGGCGCAGAAAAGCTCGTAGCGGTCCGTAAAGCGGGGATCCGCGTCGTTGCGGCGCGCCAGAGGCGAGTTCTCGACGGGGTACTGCGTGATGAAGGTCGGCTGGATGAGCTTATCCTCGACGAGGGCCTCGAAGCCGAGCACCAGCATCGTGCCGAGGGTCGCGCTCGCGGGGGGCTCGACGCCCCGTTCGGTCAGCGCGGCGCGCAGGGTCTCGGCGGTCTCGGTCGACTCCGTCGGCAGGCCGGCGAGCTTCACCAAGGACTCGGCGACGGTCATGCGCGCGAAGGGGCGCGCAAATGAGATGGTATGAGGTCCATAGGTTCGGTCGAGATCCCCTGGGCGCCCTTCGGCGTCGGCGATCTTGGCGACGAGGCTGCTCAACATGTCCTCGGTCAGGTCGATGAGGTCCTCGTAGGTCGCGTAGGCCTCGTAGAACTCGAGCATCGTGAACTCGGGGTTGTGCTTTTGCGAGAGCCCCTCGTTGCGGAAGCTGCGGTTGATCTCGAAGACCCTCTCGAGCCCGCCGACCAGCAGACGCTTCAAGTAAAGCTCGGGCGCGATGCGCAGGTAGAGGGGGATCCCAAGCGCGTTGTGCCAGGTCTCAAACGGGCGCGCGGTGGCACCGCCGGGGATGACATGCATCATCGGCGTCTCGACCTCGGTGTAGTCGCGTGCGAGCAGGTAGCGCCGGATGTGCTCCAAGATAAGCGCGCGCGTCCGAAAGATGGCGCGCACGTTCGGGTTCATGATGAGGTCCACATACCGCTGGCGGAAGCGCGTCTCAAGATCCGACAGGCCGTGGAACTTCTCGGGTAGGGGGCGGACCGATTTCGTGAGGAGCTGGATGCTCTTGGCCATCAGCGTCGGCTCGCCCGTGCGCGTGCGGAAGATGGGACCCGTAACCCCGACGATGTCGCCGATATCTAGGCCCTTTTTGTAGAGATTCCAGGTCGCCTCATCGAGGTTGTCTCTCTTGAGATAGACCTGGAAGGCCTGTGGTCCCTCTTCGGCGAGCCCGACGCTGCGGTCGCGCAGGCGGATAAAGCTGGCCTTGCCCATATCGTTGCGCGCCATGATGCGACCGGCGAGGGCCACCACCGGCGCGTCGGCGGGCAGCTCGCCCATGTCGGGCGGGGGCGTGACGCTGGCGGCTACGAGCACCTCGGCGGCCGTTGCGGAGGGCTTGAAGTTATTGGCGAAGGCGGCGATGCCTTCGTCGCGCAGCGCGTCCAGCTTGCGGAGGCGCTCGTCGCGGATCCGGTTGGTATCTTCCATAAGACTTCTGGCTCCTCTTTGGACGGCGCAAGCTAGTGCTCGGGGCTCAGACGGTCAAGCGTCAATGCCGGCCGCGGTAATTGGAGACTTTGACGGGTCGCGCCCTACTCGAGCGCGCTCCCGTGCGATGCCAGCCAAGCGCCGACCGTCGCGAGGAGCTCGCCCTCAGACAGGACGGCCTGGGAGGCTTTGGCCTGGATGCGAATCGCGGCCACGAGCGCGGGGTGCGTCGCGAAGCCCTGCTGGGTGAGCCACGCGAGGATGTTGGAGTCACCGGAGAGTGGCCCGACGGCGATCGACTGGTGGCGGCCGACCAGGCTGCTGGGGACGCCCGAGTACATGCGCTCGGCGGCCCACTCGCCGCCACGCGCCATGGCCTTGAGGATCGCGGCCGCGTGGATGCCGGTCGCGGTCCGGAAGGCGTCCTCGCCGACGACCGGATAGTTGACCGGGATAGGGCGCTGGGTGACGGCGGACACGAATCGGCAGAATTCGGTCAGGGGGGACAGATCACCATCCCACACGCCGGCCAATGATAGGTTGACTATCAACTGATCGAGAGCGCAGTTTCCGACGCGTTCGCCCATCCCGAGGGCCGTCGCGTGCACACGGTCAGCCCCGGCCTTTAGCGCAACGATCGAATTCCAAAGGGCAAGTCCGCGGTCATTGTGGCCGTGGAAGTCGATCGCTATCTCGGATGCGTTTAGTCGTTGTAGAAATAAACGTGTCCAGTCCACGAGGGCATAGACGCCCTCTGGCGTGGCGTGCCCGACGGTGTCGCAGAGCACGATGCGGGTCGCGCCTTCCCCAATGGCCGTTCGGTAGAGCTCCTCAAGTACGAGGGGGCTGGACCGCACCGTGTCCTCGGTCACGAAGGAGACGGGTAGGCCTGCCTTGACCGCGAGGGACACCGAGGCGCGGACCCGGTCGACCATCTGAGGCAGGGTCCACGCCTCCGCCCATGTGCGCAGGGGGCTCGCGCCGAGAAAGGTCAGGACCTCGATCGGGACGCCCGTCTCTTTGGCGATCTCGATGATCGGCTCGATGTCTGCGACGAGGGTCCGCGCGGCAGCGCCAGGCGTGATCATGAGCTTCTCGTCGCGGATAGTCTCGGTCAATCGCAGGACGCTCTCGTAGGCTCGCGTCCCGGCGGCGGGGAGCCCTAGGTCGGCCGCGTGGACGCCAAGGCGCTCAAGATGTCGAACAATCTCGAGCTTCTCGGGGATGGACGGGTCGCGCACAGACGCGCTCTGCAGGCCATCGCGGAGCGTCTCGTCGAGGATCCGGACGCGCCCAAGGCGGCGGGCAGTGCGTGTCCCGACGGCGTTCCAGTCGTAGAGAGCGTTCTGTGGGAGCGAAGAATTCATGGAGATCAGACGTTGGCTTGGCCGGGACCTGCGTCCGGGGCGGGAATGTTGGGAGAGAGGTTGGTCCGGACTAGGGCGCCGAACTCGGCCGAGGACATGTGTCCTTGGAGGTCGTGGGTCGCCGCGCCGGAGGCGAGGGTTTGTTGTATAGCGCGCTCCATTGCTTGAGCGGCGACAACTTCGCCACAGAATTCCGCCATGAGGCCCGCGGCGAGGATCGCGCCGGTCGGGTTGGCCTGCGCTTTGCCGGCGATATCCGGGGCCGAGCCGTGAATCGGTTCAAAGAGCCCAAAGCGCCGCGGGCCGTCGGGGTGGATATTCGACGATGGCGCGAGCCCGATGCCACCGACTAGCTGGGCGCCGAGGTCCGACAGGATGTCGCCGACCATATTGGACGTGACGACGACGTCGAAGCGGTCCGGGCGTCGGACGAACTCGAGGGCCGCGGTGTCGGCGTAGAGGACCTCGGTTGTGACTTCAGGGAACTCGGCGGCGACCTCGCAAAAGACCGCGTGCCAGAGGCCGAATGCGTGCGTGACCGCGTTGTGCTTGGAGACGAGACAGCAGCGCCGCCTCGGCCTCGTCACTGCGCACGCGAAGGCCGCGCGCACGATCCGTTCGGTCCCGTGGCGCGTCGCGACCATCTGGCTCAGCGCCAACTCGTGGGGCGTCCCAGCGTGCAGGACCCCGCCGATGCCAGAGTAGAGGCCCTCGGTGTTCTCGCGGAAGATCACGAAGTCAATGCCGTCCTCAGGCACGCGCTTTAGGGCGCAGTGGTGCGCGGCCCGGAGGCGGATGGGGCGAAGGTTGATATACAAATCAAATTCGCGGCGCATGCCGAGGAGCACGTCGCGCGCGTGGCGGTGGTCCGGGATGCGGGGGTCGCCGAGGGCCCCGACGAAGACCGCGGCGTGCTGGGACCGGATCTGTTGTAGCTCAACGGGCGAGATGGTCGTCCCGGTGGCCAGGGTGTGGTCCGCGCTATAGGGCAGGTAGTTAAAGACGAAGAGGCCCGGCGCCGCGGCCTCAAGGGTCGCCATAGCCTCGGTCGTCACCTCGGGACCGATGCCGTCGCCGGCGATCACTGCGATCTGGTGTACCAAGTCGGGTCTCCGCGCTAAAGTGACTGCAACCTTCCAACGCGTCCGCCCCGAAGGCAAGCCCCTTCGGGACGGCGGCGTTGCGTCTTTTGGGACGGGCTCTATGATGCGCCCATGAAAGGACCCACCCCCACCGACGCGCATGTCACCATCGGCCTCCCTCTGACCATCGACGACGTCGTGCGAGTCGCGGATGGGGCGGCCCATGTCGTCGTCGGCGCGGCCGCGATGGTCGTGATGGACAAGGCGGCGGCGGTGGTCGCCGCCCGGCTCGCGCCAGGCGCGCCAGCGACTTACGGGATCAACACTGGCTTCGGGGCCTTGGCGGAGGTGCGGGTCTCGGACGACGCGCTCAGTCAGTTGCAGTTGAATCTTATCCGCAGCCACGCGGTCGGGGTGGGTGAGCTGCTCCCGACCCGGGTGGTGCGGGCGATGATGTTGCTCCGGGCCCAGGTCCTCGGCCTCGGCTATTCGGGGACGCGGCCGGTTGTGGCGCAACAGGTGGTGACGCTCCTCAATCTCGGGATCCATCCGCTGATCCCAGCCCTCGGATCCGTCGGGGCCTGCGGAGACCTCGCGCCCCTGGCCCACCTCGCGCTGGCGCTTATTGGCGAGGGGCGAGTCGAGTATCGCGAGGCCATCATGCCGGCAGCGGATGCGCTCGCGGCATCCGGGATCGAGCCCCTCGTGCTTGGGCCAAAAGAGGGGCTGTCGCTGATCAACGGGACCGCGGCCATGACGGCGATCGCGGCGCTCGCGATGCACGGCGCCGACGCCCTGGTCGACGCCGCCGATGTCGCGGGCGCGATGGCCACGGACGGGCTCCGGGGGTCGGTCGTGCCCTTTGACCCGGCGATCGTCACGGCGAGACCTCATCCCGGCGCGCGGACGACCGCTGATAACCTCCGGGCCCTCCTCGCTGGCAGCGGGATCGTCGAGTCTCACGTGGACTGCGCCGAGGTTCAAGACGCCTATTCAGTGCGCTGTATGCCGCAGGTCCATGGATCGGCGCGCGACCTCCTGGCCTTCGCCCGCGGGGTCATCGAGATCGAGATCAACTCGGCCACAGATAACCCTCTGGTCTTGCCCGACGGTCGTATTAGCTCAAACGGTAATTTTCACGGCCAGCCGGTCGCGGCTGCGGCCGACGTCGCCGTCATCGCGCTCGCGGACCTCGCGTCCATCTCCGAGCGCCGGACCGCCTATCTCATTGACCCAGCGCGAAACCGGGGATTGCCGGCTTTTTTGGCGCATCACCCGGGGCTGAGCAGCGGCTTCATGATGGCACAGGTGACGGCGGCGTCCCTCGTCAGCGAGCTCAAGGCCGGGGCGATGCCCAAGAGCGTCGACTCGATCCCGACGTCGGCCGACAAGGAAGACCACGTGTCCATGGGGATGGGCGCGGCGCGCGCCTTCTTGCGCAGCGTCGACCTCGCGGGTTGGACCTTGGCCATCGAGCTGGCGGTCGCCGGCCGCGCGGTCGAGCTCCGTGGCGTCGCGCCTGGGCATGGGGTCTCGCGGGCCCTTCGGGTGCTGCGCGAAATTGCCCCAACCCTTGACGAAGACCGCGTCATGCATGAGGACTTCGAGCGCTTAAGAGAGGCGCTGCTCAGCGGCGCCTTTGCGCCAGCGAGCCTCCTCGCGGCCCAGCCCCAAGACCCCAATGAGTGAGCAGACTATGAGCGAAACCATTCAAAGCTACGAAGAGTTCTGGCCCTACTACGTCTCCGAGCACCTCGACCCGACCTGCCGCAAGCTCCACTTTGTCGGGACGTCGCTCGCCATCGCGATGGCCGCCAATCCGCTGACCTGGCCCCTCGCCCCCGTCGCTGGCTACAGCTTCGCGTGGGCTGGCCACTTGGCCTTCGAGAAGAACCGGCCCGCGACGTTTAAATACCCGCTGTGGAGCCTGCGCGCCGACTTCCGGATGTGGAAGAAGATGCTGCTGAAACAGATGGACGTCGAGCTGGACCGGGCCCGCGCCCAGTATCCCGAGAAGGCCTGAGCAGGGGCCCGAGTAGCCGCTAGCGCTCGAAGACAAGGCTGAACGTCACAACGGGAAGAGCCCTCGCACACTCGAGGGCTTCTTTGCGTCTTCGCGGGTCTCTTATCCGGCGAGGGCAGCGCGAGGCCTGCGCCGACAAACCTTGAGTTCAAAGAGGCCCGACGTTTGCACGCGGGCCTCTCTGAACACGGCTTATAAAGCGTTGAGTTCAAAAGAGATAGGCCCGCGTTTGCACGCGGGCCTATCTCTTCATGGCCTTTCATAGCCACCTACGGTCATAACGACTTACTTGGTGTCGAACTCAGCGTCGATCACGTCGTCATCGCCATTCTTGGGCGGAGCAGCACCCTCGGCACCCTCGGCGCCCGCAGCCTGCTGGCCTTGATAGACCTTCTCGGCGAGCTTGTGGGCCTTGGCCTCAAGGTCCGCGCGAGCGGCATCAAGCTTGGCTTTTTCGCCGCTCTGGAGGGCCTCGGTCGCGGTCGCGATGGCGGCCTCAAGCTCGGACTTTGCTTCGGCGTCGAGCTTGTCGCCGTGCTCTTTGAGCTGCTTTTCAACCTGGTACTTCAGGCTGTCGAGCGTGTTCTTGGCTTCGGCGAGCTCTTTCTTCGCGTCGTCGTCTTTACGAGAGGTCTCGGCCTCTTTCACCATGCGGTCGACTTCGCCATCCGACAGGCCCGAGCTGGCCGTGACCTGGATCGAGCGCTCTTTGTTCGTGGCCTTGTCCTTGGCGGACACGTTGACGATACCGTTGGCGTCGATGTCGAAGGTGACCTCGATCTGCGGGACGCCGCGCGGCGCCGGGGGGATACCGTCGAGGTTGAAGTTGCCGAGGGGGCGGTTGTCCGTCGCCATCGGGCGCTCGCCTTGGAGAACGTGCACCGTCACGGCCGGCTGATTATCGTCAGCGGTCGAGAAGGTCTGGCTCTTCTTGGTGGGGATGGTCGTGTTGCGCGAGATGAGCACCGTCATCACGCCGCCCTGGGTCTCAATGCCGAGGGACAGGGGCGTCACGTCGAGGAGCAGGACATCGGTGACGTCACCCGCGAGCACGCCGCCTTGGACGGCCGCACCGAGGGCGACGACCTCATCGGGGTTCACGGAGCGGTTGGGCTCCTTGCCGAAGAAGCGTTTGACCTCTTCTTGGACCTTCGGGATACGGGTCGAACCGCCGACGAGCACGACCTCGTCGATCTGTGACGTCGTAAGGCCCGCGTCCTTCATGCAGCGGCGGCAGGGCTCAAGGGTGCGCTCGATGATCTTCGCGGCGAGGTCCTCGAGTTTGGCGCGCGTGAGCTTGACGATGAGGTGCTTGGGACCCGTCGCGTCGGCGGTGATGAAGGGCAGGTTGACCTCGGTCTCCACAGCGTTGGAGAGCTCGATCTTCGCCTTCTCAGAGGCCTCCGTGAGGCGTTGGAGCGCCATCTTGTCGTTGGTCAGGTCGACGCCCTGCTCGCGCTTAAACTCCGCGATGAGCCAGTCGACGATGGTGTGGTCGACGTCGTCGCCGCCGAGGTGCGAGTCGCCGGCCGTGGCTTTCACTTCGACGAGGCCGTCACCGACCTCAAGGATCGAGACGTCGAAGGTACCGCCGCCGAAGTCGTAGACGGCGATGGTCTGTTGCTTCGTCTTGTCGAGGCCGTAGGCGAGCGCCGCCGCGGTCGGCTCGTTGATGATGCGCTTGACGTCGAGTCCAGCGATACGCCCGGCGTCGCGGGTGGCCTGGCGCTGGGAGTCGTTGAAGTATGCCGGGACCGTGATCACGGCCTCAGTCACGGCCTCTCCGAGGTAGTTCTCGGCGGCCTTCTTTAGCTTCGACAGCACCTTCGCGCTGATCTCCGGCGGCGCGTAGCGCTTGCCGTTGACCTCAATGTGGGCGTCGCCGTTGTCCGCGCGCACGACCGTGTAAGGCAGGCGCTTGAGGTCGCCTTCGACCTCTTCGAACCGATGTCCGATGAGGCGCTTGACCGAGAACAGGGTGCGGGTCGGGTTTACCACGGCCTGGCGGCGCGCGATCTGTCCGACGAGGACCTGTCCTTTGTCATCAAAGGCCACGACCGAGGGGGTCGTGCGGCCGCCTTCTTCGTTCGTCAGGACTTTGGGTTCGCCGCCTTCCATGATGGCGACGACTGAGTTCGTGGTTCCAAGGTCGATACCAATGATCTTGCCCATAGCTCGCTCTCTCTTCTGAGGGGATTGGTGTTGGCTGTCCGCGTCCTTCAGCGCGCGTCTTGGGGGGATGGCGCACTTATTGAAGGAGATTTTTGCGTCGGACCTCTCGGCCCCGCCAGACTTAGCGGAAACTAAGGCCAAGGATGCGCCAGTCAAGCCGCACGTGGTCGCAAATGGCCTTTTTTTTCGCCCGCGGTCTGCGATCTCGCGCTTTGAGTCGCTTTGGGGCGGCTTACGGCGCGACCGGCGGCAAGGGCAGGGGCACCATAACCCACGTCCCAGTCTGGCCCGGTCGGAGTGAGAGGCGACCTGCGTGCGTGACCACGCCGTCCTTGGCGCGCGCACGGAGCTGGAGCTCGCCGGGTAGAAGATCCTCAAGCATCATCGAACTCTCGGGTCCGATGGTCGCGAGAGGCCGCTCGCCGTCGATGACCTCGAGGGCGGTGCTGTGTTGATTGACGAGGACGAGGCGAGCGTGACGCGGTTGCAAAGCGACGTGCGCGGCTGAGCCGGATTTTACTTGGAGCTGAAATGTTTCCGTGAGACCGCTGTCGCGATAGGCCACGTCGATGCGGCGTGAACCGACAGGTACCGAGAGCCAGGTGCGCACGGCTTCGCGCGGAATCTCAAGAGGCGTGGCCCCGTCGACCGAGATCCCGACCGGCTCAAGGCTCGTGTTCTCGATGAGCACGCTGCCGGCGGGAAGCTCAGCGATCACGAGGCGGCGTTCGCCCTCGTCGAGGGTCAGCGCCTGGGTCAGGGTCTCCCTCGAGTTGGCGAACACCACCGACAGATCGTGGCGCCCCGCCGCGAGGTGTCCGAAGGCCGCGATTGATTTCGCTTTTGCTGACCCCAGAAGGACCCGGCCGAGATAGACGTTGGCCGACTGGGGCGAGCGGTTCTCGACGAGTATGACCGCGCCAATCGGGTCGACGCGGAGGTGCTCGGTGCCGCCGGGTGGGAGCACCGCCCGCAACGTCCGAAAGCGCCCGCTGGTGAGTCCGACGAGCTGGAGCTCGCAGCGCCCGGGCGTGAGTCCGTCAAGGGTCGCCGTGGCCCCCGCGTCGACGCTCGTGAGGACCTTGCCGTCTCGTGAGACCGCGACGCTCTCGGGGAGACCATTGACGAGTTTGAGGCGAGAGGCCGTCTGCCTCACCGTGACGGCGTCGTCCGAGCCAGCCACGAGCGTGACGGGGGCGTCAAAGACCGCCCCGGAGTCCGAGCCAAGAAACTTTAGGACGTGGCGGCCCGGAGCGAGCAGAAACGCGTGGTCCGCGTCTGCTGCGAGGGTCTCGAGCTGCGCGCGAAGGGGGCCAAGGGGCAAGAGGCTCTCCCCGGCGGCGTTCGTGACGCGCACGGTCGCGACCTGATCGCCGAAGACCACGTCCCGTGATTCATCGGCGACCAGAGTCACCTTCTCTGAGCGCCGCACGCCGCTGGTCTCACCGATGGACTCGACGAGGTGCGGGCCGGGAGCGAGGCCGGTCGCCACACGGACCTCACCAGGGTTGAGGCGAGCGAACTCGCCCCCGTCGACCTTGATGATGACGCGCTCTCGTTTCTGGTTGGCGATGCGCGCTGAGGCCGTCTCGGAGCGCACATCCCACGTGGCGGCGCCACTCGCGGCGAGGTCCAGCGTCGTCTCGAAGCGCTGCCCACCGGCGATATCAAAGGCCTCCAGCCGATAGTTGACGGGTCTCAGGCCGTTGACCGCTACGGCCGACATGGGCCCGACCTTGCCAAGCAGCGCCAGGGGCCCCGAGCCGCCCGCACCGTACAAGACGAGGGTGCGCGCTGAGGTGTTCCGGACGCGGATGGAGGCGGACGTGGGCAAGACCTCCCAGGTGATCTGGTCGTCGGCGGCGAGCACATAGTTCGCGACATGAATCTGCCCACTCTCGGAGGTCGCACGGACGGCGACAGGACCGCTCGCGAGGCCCTCGATAGTGATGGCCGCGCCAGGCGCGATCGCGCTCGGCGCGGCGTCCCCAGCCACAACAGTGAGCGCGTCCTCCGTGAGGTTTTTGACCACGAGGGAGGCCGACCCTTGAGAGACGCGCCATAGAGATTCGCCATCGGGTGTGCCATCTGCGCGCGTATCTATGTTCGACTCATAGCTTCTCCGCGAGGGCTCGGAGACCGCGGAGAAGGCGTGAAGGGCCGGCGAGACGACAAAGGCGCGCCGTTGGCCTGGAGCGACGCGACCGACAGCGCGGCCGTCGACGGTGACAAAGAGGGCCTCCGACGTGCTGTTTTCCACATCAACCGCGTGACCCTCTTCGGCTATCTCCCAATCGACAGTGGTCCCCGGGGCCAGGTCGAGGTGTCCGGTCACCGTGGCCCCGCCACTATCGGGGAGGGCCTCGGCGCGCACGGCGCCCGAGAGGAGCCCCGGAAAGACCCGAGTCTCGCCTGGCAGGATCCGGCCGACCGTGACCCCGTCGACGCGAATCACCGCCGATTGGTGGAGCCCGTTATGCGCCTTGAGGGCCGCGAGGGGCGTTGGGAGGGGCTCGCCGCGTGAGCTCTCGTCGGCGATGACCCAGGTCGTCGTGACATTTGGGTCGATGGCGATAGCGTGGAGGTCAGCCTCGCCGTCAGGCATCTCGAAAACGACCTGCCTGATCCCCGAAGGCACGAAGCGCAAGAGGAGCCGAGACTTTGGCCTCGCGGTGCCCTCGGCGCGGCCGTCAATCACGACGCCGATGGCGCCGGCGCTGGGGTTGACGACCTCAAGCTGGCCGACGGTCGGTGCGCGTGGCGCTGCGGTCGCGCAGGCCCCACCCAGGAAGGCCAAGGCGGCAGCGAGCACGACCAAGTGGCTAGGTGAAGCGTTCCGGCGTTCGCCCGATAGGACACGGGATGACCCCGCGCCGGTCATGATAAGTCGTTTCACTTGAAAGTTCCCTGGCAAGGTTTCGAAGCGGGCCGTGCTGCGACGTCGACCTTCAACCTCGTCCACGCTGCACATCTTCCAAGCGCGCTTCACTTCTCGGTCTTGGTCCGCCGCAGGCCGCCCGTTGAGGGTCAGCCCGCGCGCTGTTCTAAGTTCGTCCGCCAGTCGGCCCGCCATCACGGGCTTTCCTGTCGCTTACGGGAACTGCGGGTCCGCCTCGTAGGTGATATTGATCACCTCGCCAGGGACCGGCGGGTCGCCGAACGCGATCGCGGGCATGATCTGACCGCCGTCGGCGCAGTCCTCGGAGCCAAAGACCACCTTGTAGCCGTCGGGACCGTCGCGCTCTTCGAGGACGACCGCCTGACCGTCGAGGCCGGTGCGCGTGACCTTGAGTCCGTCGAGGATCGGCTTCGGTAGGCAGACCTTATTGATGACCTGGACGATGGTGCGGGCGATGGCGGACAGCGCGGGGCCCACGCCTTCGTCGCTGCAAATGTTTGAGAAGATTCCGTTGGGCCCGAAAGACTTCACGAGCTCGATCATGCGCGGCGCGTAGTCGGCGACGCCATTGATGGAGTTGCACACAGATGTCTCGTTGTGGCAGGTCCGCGGGTTCGATTTGCTGGCGAGGTAGGCGGCGCGGTCGAGGTCCCGCTCTTCCGGGGTGGCCTTGGTCGAGTCGCCCGCGATCGCGGCGATGATGACTTTGCCGGGATCGCGCTTGAGCGCCTTGAAGCGGTTGACGTAGTGGGCGACCGGGACGAGCGGTCCGCCGTCGTCGGTCGTGGGCAGGAGCCCGCAGCGGTTGTAGTCGGTCTCTGAGATGGTGCGACCTTCGGCGACCGAGCAGTCCTCCTCGTCCGTCACGAAGATGACGACTAAGTACGCGTCATCACGCAGGAATGCCTTGGCTTGGTCCGCGTTCCGATCGGTCGGATCCAGCGCGAGCAGGCCAGAGCGAAGTTGCTGCTCATAGCGAAGGCAGTTGAGCTGCGTCACGCCGACGCTGGCGGTGCACTGGAAAAGATCGGCGTTTTCCTTATCGAGGAAGGACGGCAGCGTGTCCGGGCAGGTCACGGTGTCCGGCGGGCGGAGGCAGCCGGTGGGCTGTCCGGCAGGCTGACGGCACTCGAAGGTGTTGTCCTGATAGAACGTTTGGCAGTCCGCGTTGCCGGTGCAGGTCCGCTGGCAGCGGGTGTTGATGCTGCCGTTCGGGTTGACCATGCACACCTCTTGGGGTGTGGTCTTGCAAACCCACTCGGCCTGGTTGCCGTCGCAGACGCCGTAGAGCTCGCAGTCGAGGTCGCCACAGTCTTCGTTCGTGCGACACTCGACGCGCCTCTCCTCGAAGCATGCGGGCGGGAAGACCCGGTTGGGCTTCGTATTGAAGAGGCCCTTCGAGAACACGTTGACGCCGTCTGGCTCGCAGTTGGCGTCGACCGTCGTCACCGCGATGCGGGGGTCGATCTCGAAGAATTGCTCAAGCCCATCCGTGAACTGGGTGAAGCTCTTCGTGAGGGAGAACTGCTCCTGACACATGGAGGTCGAGTTATCGATGACCCACAAGAAGTCGATCGGGATGGGCTCGGACGAGCCGGTCCTCTTCTCGACCGTCATCGAGAAGCTCTTCTCGAGACCCTCGACGGGCGTGTGGTTGCAGCCCATGACGAGCGCCAAGGACGTCGCGACGAGCGCGTGATGACTTTTCAGAATGAAACGCATGATTCACCTCAGGCGCGGACCCTATCAAAGTTGGGCCCCCCGCACAATCCGAGTCCTCGGCAGGCGCGCAGGTGGCGCGCCTCCGCTCAGAGTTTTAGAACGGCGGCCGCCGCAGCCACCCGAATTCGTTCGTTGGGGTCGTCTAGCCAGCCGAGCAGATCCCCCTCGGCGCCCTTGTACCCGAGGCGACCGAGATGCGCGATAGCGCGCACTCGCATGAGATCGTCCCCGCCCGCGCTCAGCGACACGAGCAGATCGATGGCCTTTTTCTGCTGCAACTTCACGATCGCGTTGAGCGCCGCCATACGCTGCGGGGGACGCTGGCTATTGGCGACGAGCCCAGCGAGGACCTCAAGCTGCACGTTGGGGGAGAAGAGGTCGATCGCGCGGAAGGCGGCCGACCGGAGGTCGTCGCGCTGGTGGGAGAGGGCGGCGACGACGTGGCGGCGCGCTAGATCGCCGTGGCGCTTCACGAAGGTATTGAACGCGTAGAGGTCAAGCCACTCGAGGGCCTTTTCGAACTGGACGAAGCGCCCCTCGGGGTCCTGGTCGACCATGGTCAAGAGCGCGAACTCACGGACCTCTTTGACGCGGTCCCGGGCCGCCAGCTCAAGGTCTGGTAGTGAGCTCTTGTCCGGCACGGCCGCGAGGGCCTTGAGCGCGGCGAGCTTCACGGTCGCGTCGCCATCGCTGATGTAGAAACGGACGACGGGGATGATCTCCGCGTCTTTGATGGCGGCCAGGGCCTCGATGAGGAGGACCTGCCACTCGCGCTTGGTCTCTCGTGAGAGCGCGTCGCGCAGCAGGGGAATGGACTCCCGCTGGCCGAGGCGACCGATCGCGCTGATAGCGGACTTCCGGACGATCTCGGCCCCAGCGTTCATGAGCTTGTGCAGGTGCGGGATAGCCTCGCGTCCGAGGACCTCGCCGAGGAAGTAGACGGCCGCGGCGCGTTGCGGGGCGTCGGTGTTATCGAGCTCCGCCTCGAGGTAGCTCGCGAGCTTATTCGAGCCTGATTTCACATAGATGCGATAGGCTTGCAGCAGGGTCTCGAAGGGGGTCTCGCGCTCTTTGATGATGGGCTTCATCATCTCGAACTCGGCCGCGCCGGCGATCGGCTCGAGGGCCTTCAGCGCGCGCAGGCGGAGGACCTCGTCGCCGCCGGTGACCGCGGCGGTCAGAATCGCACGCCCATCGCCCTTGCCACGCAGGCCAAGGAGCTCGGCGGCGGGGAAGTGAACGGTCGCGTCCTTTGACTTCAACGCAGCGGCGACGAAGCCGAGGTCACCCTCAGTCTTCTCGTCGTTGAAGCGATTGATAAGTTTGAGCTGCAACTCAGTCGGGTACTTGGCGAACCCCTTTTTATAGAGAACGAGCGCCTCAGGCAGGCGCAGATCGGGCAGGGTCTTGGCGAACATGTCCTTGACGACACCGGCCTTAGCCTTTTCAGCTGCAGCGAATGCCTCCAGCATCCACGCCGTCTCCGCGGCTGCGAGGCGCGCCACGTAGCGCTCCGGGCGGGTGCACTCTTTGGTGCCGAGGTTGGCTTGGAGGAGCTTGATGGCGGCGTTGGTCTTGAGGCTCGACAGGACATCAAGGACCTCGGCCTCATCGACCATCGAATCGCAAGCGGCGCGGCCGATCTCAGCCTCCCAGCGTTTGTCCTTCTGATCGCGCAGCGCCTCGATGGCGGCGCGTCGGACCGACCACTGCGGGTCCTTGAGGGCGTCCAAAATTAGCGGGATCGCCTCTTTCTTCGGGGCCTCGCCGAGTCCGGCGACGGCCGCGGCGCGCGCGGTGAAGTCTCCGGCCTTCGTGCCGCGCTCGAGGACCGTGAAGGCCTTGGCCAGAGCGTCCTTGGGGGGCTTGGCGAAGGCCACGCCGCTGAGGTCTGCCCATAAGAAGGTCACGCCCATCGCCAAGATTATTGATTTTCGCATCTGCCGGTCTCCTTTGAAAACGCCGGGACTCAAACCCGTGATCGATCTCGATGTCAATGTCAATGTCAACCCGCAACGCCTATCCTCTATTGCGCGGCGACCAGCCGACCGGTCAAACGCGCAGGTCAAAGCCGCCGGGCCGAGCCGTTCCGTGCGCGTCCAGATGGCTTCCGTTTTGACACCGCCCGGCTCGCGGTGCTAAGGGCTCGGCGCTGCTCCTTTAGCAGCGTTCAAGGAGAATCAAGATGACTGAAGTCTACATCGTCGGCGCGGCTCGCACGCCCATCGGCAGCTTCCAGGGCGCTCTGTCCAGTCTCCCCGCGCACCAACTCGGTGCCCACGCGATTCGACACGCCGTCGCCCGCTCGGGTCTCCCTATCGAACACCACGATCGAATCGACGAAGTGCTGATGGGCTGCGTGCTCCAAGCCGGACAGGGTCAGGCCCCCGCGCGGCAGGCCGCACTTGGCGCTGGCCTGCCACAGAGCGTCGGCGCCACGACCGTCCACAAGGTGTGCGGGTCGGGTCTGAAGACCGTCATCTTGGGCCACCAGGCGATCGTCTCAGGTGACGCCGAGATCATCGTCGCGGGCGGCATGGAGTCCATGTCCAACGCGCCTTACCTGTTGCCGGGCGCCCGCAGTGGCCTGCGCATGGGCCACGGGAAGGTTGAGGACTCGATGATCCTCGATGGGCTCTGGGACCCCTACCGTGACCTCCATATGGGCAACGCCGGCGAGATCTGCGCCGCGGAGCGCGATGTGCCGCGTGAAGCGCAAGACGCCTTCGCGATCGAGTCCTACCGGCGCGCGACGGCCGCGATCGCCGATGGTTTGTTTAGAAACGAGATTACAGCTGTGGAGATTCCACAGCGCCGTGGTCCCGCGGTCGTCGTCGACACCGACGAGGAGCCCGCGCGTGGCAACGCCGCCAAAGTGCCCCAGCTGAACCCGGCCTTCCAAAAGGATGGCACCATCACGGCCGCGAACGCGTCCAAGATCAGCGACGGCGCATCGGCCGTGGTGCTCGCGAGCGGCAAGACCGTCGCCGAGTTCAACCTGAAACCCATCGCGCGCATCGTCTCGACGGGCCGCCATGCGCAGGCACCGGAGTGGTTTACGACCGCGCCCGCGGCCGCCGTCGTCCACGCAGCGAAGAGAGCCGGGATCTCCGTGGATGAGATCGATTACTTTGAGATCAACGAAGCGTTCGCGGTCGTGACTATCGCCGTCGCCCGCGAGCTTGGCGTGTCGCTCGACAAGGTTAACGTCCGCGGTGGCGCGGTGGCCCTCGGGCACCCCCTCGGCGCCTCGGGCAATCGCATCCTCGTGACCCTCGCCAATACCCTCGTAGACACAGGGGCGCGCTATGGTTGCGCCGCGATCTGTCTGGGTGGCGGCGAGGCCGTCGCCGTCATCATCGAACGCTGCTGAGGCCCACCCTATGAGTGCTCTCTACTTCGAAAACCTCGTCTACGCCCGCGAGGGCTATGTCGCGACGCTGACCATCAACCGGCCGGCCGTGCGAAATGCGCTTGATTTCAAGACGTTGAATGAGCTTCATCGCGCGTTCTTCGAGTTCCGGCACGACCAAGACGCGCGCGTCCTCATCCTGACCGGCGCGGGTGAGAAGGCCTTTGTCGCCGGCGCCGACATCGCCGCGATGGCCGAGATGAACCCCGAGCAGGCTGAAGACTTCGCCCGCCTCGGGCAGAGCCTCACGGCCGCGATTGAGTCGGTCCCGAAGGCTGTCATCGCCGCCGTGAACGGCTTCGCGCTCGGTGGCGGCTGCGAGCTCGCGATGGCCTGCGACTTTATCCTGGCGTCGGATAACGCCCGCTTCGGACAGCCCGAGGTCAACCTCGGACTCATCCCTGGCTTCGGCGGCACGCAGCGCCTCGCCCGCATCGTCGGCCGCGCCCTCGCCAAGCAGATGATCTTCACCGGCGAGGTCATCAAGGCCGAGCGCGCGCTTCAGATCGGCCTCGCCAATGCGGTCTATCCGCTCGCGGACCTGATGACCGCCGCCAACGAGATCGCCCGCTCTATCGCCGGCAAGGGGCCTCTGGCCGTCGGCGCCGCCAAGCGCGCGCTGAACCGCGGCTATGACCTGACCCTTGAGGTCGGGATGGAATTCGAGTCCATGCTCTTCGGCGGCATGTTCAAGACCGAGGATATGCGCGAAGGCACGCGCGCCTTCTTGGAAAAACGGCCCGCCGACTTCAAGGGACGATGATGGCTCAGTATCGCGTATTGATTGGGAAACCTGGTCTCGATGGGCATGATCGCGGCGCGAAGGTCGTCGCTCGGGCGCTGCGCGACGCTGGGCTCGAGGTCGTGTACACGGGCCTGCATCAGACCCCGGCGATGATCGCCCAGGCGGCCGTGCAGGAAGACGTGGACCTCGTCGGGATCTCTATCCTGTCGGGCGCCCATAACCACCTCGTGCCCGAGATCCTCAAAGAGCTCGCGAGTCGCGGTGCGGCCGATATTCCGGTCTTCGTCGGCGGCATCATCCCCGAGGACGACATCGCGGCCCTCACCGCGCTGGGTGTCGCGGCGGTCTTTACGCCGGGCACTCGCCTCGACGATATCGTCACGGCGATCGACGCCATCCTGGACGCTCGCGGTCCCCTCTCAGTCCTGCCGGCGACCGCTTGAGCGCGTCGCGGCCCCGAGGATAGGACCACTTGCTGGACTCGCTCAACGATGAGGAGCTGATGGATCTCTACGCCCGGACCGGGCGCCAAGAGGCCTTTGAGACGCTTTTCCGTCGTTGGGCGCCTAAGCTGTCGTTGATGCTCGCTCGGACCTCTGGCGCGTCCGACCGGGTGGATGATCTCTTGCAAAAGACCTTCATGCACGTTCACCGGGCGCGCGCGGACTATCAACCGAGCCGACCTTTCCGGCCCTGGGTCTATACCATCGCGTTGAACGTGAGGCGGGAAGAGTCGCGGCGCAAGGCTAGGAAAAAAGAGACATCTCTCGACGTCGAGTCGATCCGCGAGCCAGCCGTCGCGCCGGACGCCTCCACCCTCGAGCAGCGCGCCGTGCAGCGCGCTCTCTTGCACCTCAGCGAGAGCAAGCGCGAGGTCGTCGTCCTGCACTGGTACGAAGGCCTCTCCTTTCCCGAGATCGGCGAAATGCTGGGCGCCTCGACGTCCGCGGTGAAGGTTCGTGCCCACCGTGCTTATCAAGAATTACGCGCCATTTTAGGCGATTTGAAGTAACCGCCATCCATTTGCACCCGTAGATACCCAACATATGAGCGCACATTCATCCCAACATCAGAACAGCGCCGGCGACGACGCCGAGCTCGAGCGTCTTCGCGGCGCCGAAGGCCGCCGCTGCGGTGGGGACGGGCCTCCGTGCGACGCCATGTGGGCCTCTATCGACGCCGCTGCGCGCGAAGAGACGTCCTCCATGCGTGGTCGGCTGCGGGCGCTCAGGACGTCCACGCGTGTCCTGATCGCGGTGGGTTTCGCGTTTGTCGTGGCCGCTACATTCTTGCTCATTACTGGATACCGCACCGACCTGACGACTCAGACTGTGATCCGCTATGGGGCCCTCATGGTGGGCCTCCTAGGGCTGGACGCGCTGGTGTTCTCGGTGGCGCTGCGCCCGGCCCATCGCCCCCCGCTGAGGTGGCAGACGACACTCGCGATCGCGGGGGGGCTCTTAGTACCCGTCATCCTAGCCCTGCTACCTGACCTTTGGGTCGACGAGACGACACAACCCGAATCAGAGGTCTTTCTCTGCATCGTCCCAGGCGTCATGACGGCAACGGTCGTGTCCGTGCTCGTCTGGTTCCTGCAGCGGGGAACGGCGCCCACCTGGGGCCGGGTCTTAAGCGTCGTGGTCGGCGGCGGGGTGACCGGCTTCGCGATGCTGCAGATGCATTGCCCAGCCCGCGACGCCGAGCACATGCTCATCGGTCATGCGTCCGTGGGCGTGGCCATGGTTATTTTGACGTCCTTGCTCTTGGGCCTCCGCCGCCTCTGGCAACGGTAGAACACCACCGGCCCAAGGCTCGAAACTGCCCTGCGGCGTCGAGAGTGGCTTGCGGGTGTTTCGGCGCGGGCTGATTTGACCGGGCGCGTTCAGCTCCCGGCTCACTCCGTCGTGCAGAAGCCGATCGCGGTGTCGTTAATCGTCGTGCAGACCATCCCCGCGCCGCAAGCCCCCATCGCGGCGGGGTCACACAAGGTCCGGCAGGTGCTGTTCACGCACGCGGCGCCCTTCTCGCAGCTGTCGGCGTAGTTGCAGGCCTCGCCGGCGACGACCGTGCCAGCCTTCAGGCACACCGGGTCGGGCTCACCCAGGACGGCATAGCATGCTTTGTTCTCATCGCAGTTTTGGGCCAAGAGCTCGCAGGTGGGATAGATCCCGGCGACGCGACAGACGGAGAACTTCGCATCGTTGATGGCCAGGCAGGCGTTGTCGCCGCAGTCGTTTCCGTCGCGGCAGAAGTCGAAGCAGCGCGGTGAGGTCCCATTGAGCGCGAGGCAGATGCCCTCTTGGCAGCGATTCGTCTGGCCGCAGAAGTCGCCCGTCGTGATCGCGCCGCTGGGCGCGCAGACGGATTCGGCGTTGTTTCCGAAGTAGGTGCAGTGTTCATTTGTCGCGCAGACGGCCGCCCCAAATGGGTCGCACTTCACAAAGTCCACGTCGCCCGACATCACGTCCTGTCCCGTAGGCGGGGCGGTGTCGCGGGTGTCCGCGCCGAAGGTGTCGGGGCCGGTCGCCGGCTTCGCCGTGTTGTCCGTGTCGCCGCAGGCGGCGGTGGTGCTGAGGGCGAGGGCGAGCAAGATGTAAGGGCCGTAACGACGCATGGGGACCTCCGGGGGGATTGACGACATCCTAACGAATCAAGGAGCCGGTTGGAAATCGACTATCTACAATCAACGGCGCGACCTAGGGGGCCGCCGGAGACGCCGTGGCCGCACCGCCACAAGTGCGTTCGACGCCCGGCGCGGCTTTTGCTTCAAAGATAAGGATCTCCATCGGGCCGCCGAAGTTGATTCCGTGATCGAGGAAGACCTCGGGGCCTTTGAAATCATTTTGGATAATTGGGTTCTGAGCGAGGGACGCGCGCGTGAAATGACTGCGCCCGGCGCCCACGATAAAGCGGACGTGGTCGCGGCAGATGCTCTCCCAGTAATCCTCTTCCGTCAGCATGCCGGTCCGAAAGCGCTTGTTGTTGGTGTCGGCCTCGTTCGCCGCGAGGCGCCGATCGGCCATCATCGCGATGAGCGGGGCGATCGTCGAGGCGCCCGCGATCGTGTCTTCGGGGTTTGAGCGCTCGCGGATGTAGGTCGCGATGGCCTCGAGGCTGTCGAAGGTGCGCTTCTTGTTCCACAGATACTGCGCGTAGCCGGGGTCGACGTCGCCATGGATGCGGAAATCCGACCAGAAGAAGTCCCTGACGATCGGGCTGGCGACGGCGAGGATCGGCGGCGGGGTGTAATCGTAGCGGTTGCGGCTGCCGGTGTCCGTGAGCTCGCCGGAGAACCACGCGAGGGAGGCGTCGCTGAGGTGGACTTGAGCCAAGGGGATGGCGATGAACGCCATCGCGAGCAGCGGGAAGTGGGGGCGCCGGAGCTCGGCGCGCGCGATGATGAGGACCGCGAGCCCGGCGCTGGCGGCGGTGAGGGCGGCGAGGAAGGGGTAGATGAGGGCGAAGTAAAAGGAGTAGAGCTCGCGGAACATGGCGAACTCGACGAGGAGCGCGAGGGCGATGAGCCAGAGGTAGAGGCTGCGGCCCGTTGGGGTGGCGGCATGGACCCGGCGCGGGTCGATGAGGCGGAGGAGGCCCTTTTTGAGGCCATGGGCCTGTACGAGGGCGAGCGCGGCCATCGCGGGCAGGACCAGCGCGCCGAGCCAGAGGTGTCCTTGGGCGAAGAGCTCTTTGCCGAAGGCCTTGCCATTGAGGACGAGGCCCAGGTTGTGGAGGACGGACCTTGGAAAGCCCGGTGTTCCGCCGAAGAGCTCCACCATGCCGGGGTCTTGAAAGGTCTTCTCGCCGTGGTAGCGGTAGACGCCATCGAGGTAAGCTTCGCCGGCGAGCGCGTAGAAGAGGATCTGGATCCCCCCGAAGACGATGACAAAGCTAAGGGTCTGGGTCAGCGCGAAGCGGATATCGAGACGACCTGGCGCGTCGTCTGTAGCGCTAGCTCGAGGTCGGAACCAACCCAACGCGAGGACGGCGAGGACGGGGGCAATCGCATAAAAGCCGGTCGAGGGTGCGAAGGCGAGCAGCACGCCGGCGCGCTTTGGGGTGCCCGCGAGGGCTGCATGGATGCCGAGGGCGAGCCACATGACCGTCAGCAGGACGCCGTTCATGTTCGACGATGCTTTGAGGACCTCGGACGCGAAGAGGAAGAGGATGAGCCCGATGAGCGCCACTAGCGGAGGAAAGCTGCGGCGGACGGACGCGTAGATGGCGAGGCCCGCGATGGCGCAAGCGGTCAGCGGGATGAGCTTGGCGAACTCGATCGAGAAACCGAAGATCGAGAAGATCACACCGGGAACGAGGGCGTGAAGGGGCGGGTGGGCGAAGAAGTAGTCACTATAAGGCAGCAGGCCGTCGCCGAGGCTGTTGGCCATGTAGTAGTAGATGTTGTCGTCGTTGTTGCCCGCGACGAGGCCATGTGTTTTTAGTAGAAACCATATACCGATGACGGCGAGCAGCCCAAGCCATTCGAGGGCGGGCGCGGGGTTCGTCGGCAGAGTGGCCTCGGGTGTAGGGTCGAGCTGTAGGGTCACCGCGTGATGGCCGGCGAGGAGGACGGCGACGCCTCCGAAGAGGCCGCCGAAGATGTCACCCGTCAGCGCCCCGCCAAAGACCAGCGCGGCGGCCAAAGCGGGCGCGCCCCATCGCGCCGCGAGGGTCGTCGCGCGATACACGCCGCTGGTCGGCTGGCTGGCGCTTGGGAGGATGAGTTTGGCGAACCCGAGCGCGGTGAGCGCCACGCTGAGGAGTAGGAAGGGCGCTCGGGCGAAGTCGGAGACCCCTTGGAGTACCCAGTGGTTTGTGCCGATGGTGAGGTCCGGTGCGATGAGTACAAAGAGTCCGAGGGCGAGGGTCGCCGCGTGGATGAGCCGCGCTGCGGAAGGGCGAGAGCCGGCGTTCGGCGTCCGCAAGGTGAGGGCCATAGCGATAAAGACCCACTCGGTCGCGACACCGAAGAAGGCGGTGTGGGCGCCGTCGATGGGCCGGAAGAGCGGGGCGTGCCGTCCGAAGAGACCGCTGAGGGCGAGGACCGCCAAGAGGGTCGCGAGCCATGGAGCCGCGCCCTTGCAAGCGGCAACTGCGCGCGAGGCGCAGGGCAGGAGGGGGCCAGCGGCCGTCAGGAGCCCGGCGATGATGAGGGCGAGGGAGCCCGCCGCGGGGACAAGCGGATAGGGATGTCCAACGCCTGGGGCGTACACGACGCCGAGCACGGCCGCGACTAAGCCAAAGGCGATGGTGAGACGTTGGTCTCGTTGGGCTTCAGGTTTCGGGAGCGTCGCGGCGTGAGTCGCCGCGCCGGTCTCGACCGCTGGCTCGGGCGCGTCGCCCGACGTAGCGCCCGGCACGCTGTCGGGGGCTACGGGCTTGGGGTTGCGCGGCTTACGGCGTGCCATGGCGCATCATCGCAAAGAGGTCGTCGGCGACGCTCCACGGGTCATTTTTCCGCGTCGCGACGAGCTCCAAGAGCTGGTCTCCGCCGGCGCCGGCGAGGGCCGCGTCGAAGGCGTCGGCGAAGCGCTCGCGGACGAGGGCCTCAAGGATGTAGCGGGTGCGCCTGAGCGCACGCGGGTCGCCGTCAACAAGACGGAGATGGCTGCGGGTGTCGAGCAAGGTCGCGAGCGCGGCCACACCGAGACCCGAGGTCGCGACCGTCCGAATAACCGGGACGTCCGTCTCGTGGCTGCCCGTGAGGCTCTGCATGGTCTTGAGGTCCTGCTCGGTCCTCTCGACGCCTTCCTGATCGGCCTTGTTGATGACGAAAATATCAGCAATTTCAAGGAGTCCAGCCTTGATGGCCTGGATGTCGTCGCCGAGGCCCGGCACGACGACGACCACCGTCGTGTGGGCGATGCGGACCACCTCGACCTCGTCTTGGCCCACGCCGACGGTCTCGACGAAGATCGGGTCATAGCCCATCGCGTCGAGCACCGTGACGAGGTCATGCGCGGAGCCCGAGAGCCCGCCGAGGTGCCCGCGCGTGGCCGTCGAGCGGATAAAGACGTTCGGGTCGGTCGCGTGTTCATTCATGCGGATACGGTCGCCGAGGATCGCGCCGCCGGAGAAGGGGCTGGTCGGGTCGATCGCGATGATACCCACCTTCGCGCCGCGTCGGCGATACTCGGAGATCAACACACTCGTGAGGGTCGACTTACCCGCGCCCGGGTTGCCGGTGATGCCGATGATGCTCGCGCCGCGCCGGTGGGGATGAAGGGCCTGGAGCAGGGCTTGGGCGCGCGGGTGACGGTCGTCGACGAGGCGCATGAGCCGGGCACCTGCGCGGGTCTGGCCGGCCTTGACGCCCTCGACGAGCTGGGCTTCGTCGGCGGCGAGGGGTGGCGTGCGAGGAGCCTCTTTTGGCGCGTTTCCGTTCATGGCACGGGCGTTACCACGCGTCGGCGTGGCGTTCAACGGCCCTCGACGCAGGAAAGGTCAAGGAATGAGTCGCCGTGGGTCAAGCCGGTTCTAGCTTGTCGTCTGTCGCCTTGATGAGCGCCGTAAAAGGCTCAGCGCCCGGGCCTGGGTAGATAGCGATCCGTGGCATCGCGATCGAGATCTGCGCCTCCGCCAGCGCGGTCACGACCTCACCGTGGAGCGATCCGCGGACCTCGACGAAGCGCTCGCGCGCAGCCCATACCGAGTATTGCAGCGTATAGCCGTTGTCGCCGAAGCCGGTGAAGATGATGAGCGGTTTGGGTTCGTCGAGCACGTAGGGGTGGTTTGCCGCGACGGCCAGCAAGATAGCGCGGACGCGGTCGAGATCGGTCGCGTAGGCGAGGGTCAGCGGCATATCGAGGCGGCGAATCGGGAAGCGGCTGAGGTTGCGGATCTCGGTCTTGAGCAGCAGCTCGTTTGGGATTCGCACGAAGATGTTGTCGAAGGTGCGCAGCTTGACCGAGAGGAGGTCGACGCTGAGGACCTCGCCCGTCGTCCCGCCGACAACGATCGTGTCACCGACCTCGAAGGCGCGCTCGCCAAGGAGGAAGGCCCCCGAGATGACGTTGGCGGCAGAGCTCTGGGACGCGAAGCCGATTGCGACGCTCAATATGCCTGCAGCTCCAATCAATACGCTCAAGTCGAAGCCCAGCTCGCTGATTGTGGCAAGCACGGCAGCGCCAAAGATGGCGAACCGGACGGCCCGGCGCGCGAGCTGCGCCGAGTGTAGGCCGCTTCGTCGCAACACGACCCTGCCGGCAGCCCGAGATGCGAAGCTCGCGACTACGCTGCCTGCCACGAGGATCGTGACCGCGCGGACGAGCACCATCACGCGATCGATGGTGAAGAATGCTTGGACTTCCGATAATACGTTGCTCATCGCTACCTCTCCCGTGAGGATCTCGTCAGGACCAGAAGGCGCTGAGTGCTCGGACGAGCAGGTGTTTGTGTTCGATGCGGCGCGGTTGCCCGATCGGGACGGCCGTCGGTGCATGGAGAGGCGGGCCAGGGAGGTAGCGGATATCCGCGACGCCGTTGCCCTTGAGCTCGACGTCTACCGCCTGAGTCCAAATGTTCGACGCGGGGTCGACGTAGAGCTGCAGCTCTGGCGCAGGCAGTAGCACGCGCTCAATGGTCATCGGCTCGAGGGTTCGGTTTCGAACGCGAATCCGGGTCACCGCGCGTCCGGCTCGAAGGGGCAGCTCATTGAACGCCAGTCTGGCCGATGTTTTCGATATATAAGCTAATTCACCTTCAAGGGTGTTCGGTCCAAACCACGTGTCGGAGGGGCGCACTACTGGGAGTTCAAATAGTTCGAGTTCATCGCTCCCGAGCGCGGTCACCGGGCGCCGGAGGGCTCTGCCCTCTGAGGCTTGCGAGGATAGGAACACGGCGACCCATACGGGCGTTGACACGAGGACGTCGACGTCGCAGCCCGGGAGGATTCGAAGGGGCGTGTCGGGACGGACCACGACGGGTCGGTCCGCGAGACGGGGCTTTAGTGTGAAGTGCGAGTGTTCCGGAGGCGCGGCGTAGCGCGTCGCGTGTCCGTTGGCAGGTGCGGCCGTCGGCGCGGGGAGATGAACAGCGCTCGCCGGCTCCGCGAGAGGATCATGCCGGGCGGCGATGGCGCGCCACTCGTGTTCCCGCCTCTCGAGCCACAGGCGTAGCGGGCCGATCTCGATGGCGGCCGTGGTGTCGACGGGGAGCGCGTAAGGGGCGTCCCAGAACGATTGCGTGGCGTCGGTCATGTGGAAGCTTCTTTGGACGAGGGCGCGTCGGCCGCGTGGAGTTCTGGCACCGAGGGGCCGTGCCGCCGCATACGCTACGCCTGCGCGGCGAACGGGCAAGTTTGTTGCCGGAAATGGCTCGCTGCCATTTGTGTCATCGCCCTTCGCTCGCGGCCTCGTGGCTCACGAGTTTGCTATCGAATAGTCTCTTTGAGGGCCCACCTAGCGCGAGCCCTCGCGAGCAGCTCGGACGCAGGGACGTTGAGCGGAGCTCGCGACCAGCGCCTGACGACCCCGTCCCAGCCCGCCGACCATAGGGCGTCGTCCCGCGCCATCACCTCACCGACTCGCCCTTGGTGGCCGACGCCGTCCGTCGGCATCGACGCGACAAGCTCGTGTCGGCCATCTACTCCGGCGCGCCAGACCTGGATGCTGCCATCCTTGTGCCCCACAATAAGATTGTTCTCAAACCAGTCTAGGTCTGTCGGGGTCAGGGCACCGAGGCTCCAGCGTGCACGCTCCTTGCCTGTGCGGCTCATAAGCACGAGCTCGGCCTCAAAGGCGACCGCGACCAGCTCGGCGTTTAACGCCACCGCCCTCGCTCCTGGCACGTGCGCGATGGTTTGTGGCTCTTGGTCCCCCTCGACGAGCACCAAGGACCACGTATTCTCGGTCAAAAATGCCGTATCCCGCCCCGCGAAGACGTCGAGATCGGAGGCCGTATCTGTCTCTGGCCAAGGGGGGCTCGGTGCGCCGTCTCCCACGACAAGTCCCGGGCTTCTATCCCAGCTGGCGCCAACCCAGCGGCCGTCGGCGAAGGGCTCTAGGCGGCGAAGAGGCCGGGAGTCCGACGATATGTACCGGGCCCCCGTTTCGATATTTCCTTCAATAATTCCAAACAGTGCGGAGCAGCATGCGCGAAAACTATTGCCGCCGTTGTAAAGCCGGATGCGTTTGATGACGTTTTTGTGTGGGCGTTCCTCGGCGCAGAGCCCGTGTTGGACGGAGCACACGCCTACGCGGCCATCGCCACCGCCGAAGACCAAGCGATCACCTTGCACGTCGAGGGTGGCCAGGCCGTCACTTCCACGGCCTGTGGTTCGACCGTAGACGTGGCGGGGGCCGGACGCGGGCAAAGACCAGGTGACGGCCGAGTCATCCCCGACGGTCGTAAGGCCATCGCTTGTCCAGGCGAGCGCCCTTCCGAATCGACGCGGCAGCTTGGCGATGGGGCGCCCAAAGTCATTCGGGTCGACGCTCAAGAGATGAACCCCGAGTGTCAGAGACTGGATCGCTAGGATGTTGCCATCGGGCGAAAAAGCGAGGGCGGTCGCGCCGGGGATGTCGGTATCGAGCCACCGGGGGGTCGCGCCCCCGCGCATTTGCAGCCGGCCGCGGGGGGTGATCGTCGCGACCATACCGTCGCGCCTCAGCGTGGCGACATAGCCGGGCCCGAATTCCCCAATATCGCCCGTAGGTTCTTGGAAGTCGACCTTATAGCTCTCGACCTTGGTGAGCTCGCCGTCGGCCGTGATTTCCGCCTTCATGAGGACGCCATCACCACAGATGGCTGCGAGTTTGTCGCCACGAATGGCCGCGGTCTCGACATAGCTCTGTTCGCAGATACGGCCAGGTACAACGAGCCCGCGGGCGTTGAGCACAGCGACCTCCAAGCCCGCGAAGAATACCACGGGCGAGCTCGCGCCGCCGCTCGCGACGGGGGACGCGGTCCGGGCGCCGGCATGGACGTGGGGGTCGGTCTTCGGGCGGCCCGGTAGGTGCGTCGGATCCCCGCTATCTGCGCGAAATAAAAGAGGCATTCTAAACTCATTCACTGCGGTAATGAACTCGACGGGGTTCGGGCCGCCCTCGATGGGACCAAAGGTCACCTGGGAATGACTGAAGGCCTTTTCCCAGAGAGCCACGAAGCGGCCCTCACGGAGCTCGTACATCGTGAGGTGTTTTGCATCCGAACAGACAAGACGACCGCCAGATGGCGACAGCGTCGGCCCGGGGCATGGGATCGGGAGATCTGCGCGCGTCAGCGCTGATGGGCCATAAGTATCCACGGTCGCCATCAGGATCCCCATCGCCCGCGGGTCTGGCCGAGCACCAAAGGTCGCGGCGGTGGCAGCCGCGAGCTCGGCCTCTGCATCGCGGCCCTCCGCTAGGTGCAACTTGGCTTGACCTATTAACGCCTCGGCTAAGCGAGCCTCCGCCAAGGCCTCGTTGGTGGCGGCCTTGTCCTCGGCGGCCCGGGCGGCGTCGCGCTCGTGGACGATCTCCGCCGCGGCGAAGGTCGCGACGAGCGCCAGCACGACCGTGGCGATCCCGCCGATCGTCAAGGGGACACGCCATTGGCGCGCGACCCTCTTGAGGGATTCCCACGCGCTATAGGCGTACGCGTCGACCCGCCGCCCGTCGAGCCAGGCCGCGACATCCTCAGCGAGGGCCGCGGCGCTCGTGTAGCGCTGCGCCGCGTCGGATTGCATCGCGCGTTCGCAGATCGCCACGAGCTCTGGGGGATAGCCCTCAGAGTCCGCACTGGAAAGCGCCTTGAACGCGTTGCGGCGCACAAGTGCGAGGAGCTCCGCGGTCGTCGCCGCTCCACGAAAAGGCGGGTGGCCGGTGAGGAGGCGATAGAGGATCGCGCCGAGCCCGAAGACGTCAGCGGCGATCGTAGGGCCTGCGTTCGGTGTCGCCTGCTCAGGCGCCATGTAGGATGGGGTCCCTATAATTTCATGGCATTGCGTCTCCGCCACGACGTCGTCCGGCAAGACCTCCCGTCGCCACGCGTTGCCTTGCTCGGATGCGAGGGGCTTGGCGACCCCCCAGTCCACGATCTGGGTCTCACCGAAATCGCCGATCATCACGTTGTCTGGCTTGAGGTCACGATGGACGACGCCGGCGCCGTGGGCGTAGGCCATCGCCTGACAAGTCGCGAGGTAGTGTCGAACGAAGCTCAGACGTGCTTTGAGGTCATCGCTTTCCGCCAGGGCGGCTTCGAGAGACCGTCCGCGAACGAGACGCATGGTATAGAACACATCGCCGTCGTCTGTGATCCCGGCGTCAAAGAGGGGGACGATGTTCGGGTGGTCCAGGTGGGCGGTAATGAGCGCCTCCTGGGTCAAGCGTGCGGCGGCCTCATGGGTCGACGCGCGCGCGGTCTTCAGGGCCACTTGACGCATGAGACGCCCATCTCGCGCGATGTCAACGCGTCCCATCCCGCCGGCGCCAAGGGACGCGAGACGCTCGTAGCGTTGAGCCTCTGGGGTCGCGAGGGACCCTGTGTCGGCCCCATCGCGTGTTGGACCGCCGTCCCCGATGCTACCCGTGCGGCTTGGTCCGGTCATAAGGACCAAGGGCCGACGGGGTGGGGTGGTCGTCGACATGATTGCTACTGCTTGTTTTCTATGCGATCGCGCTCGCGGAGGACGAGCTCAAGATGCCCATGCCCACTCGACACGATGAAGTCGTCGCGGATCCCCGCGTCACGCAGCTTTCGCCTGAGCCGGGAAAGCGCCATGTCGAAGCGCGGGCGCAAGGAGGCGCGGTCTTGGCCCTGAGTCCACAGGCTCGCCGCGATGGTCTCCCACTCGACCGCCACGCCATAATCAACCAGCTCGGAGATAATCCGTGCGGGTATTCCGCTTAGAAACGCCGTGGCTTCACCTTGGTGAACTTGCACGGTGTCGTAGCCGGCGACGATGGTCAGCGGCAGCGTCCCGGACAGCGTGGTGCTCTCGCTGGCCTCGCCGAGGGGAATTGCGACGAATCGAATGGTCAACCCATTGATATCACGGGTATCGCCGGGCCCGACTGCGCTCTGTTCCCCGGCCGTTGGCCGGAAGAACCAGAGGTCATCCTCGCCCCAGAGGACCCCGTCGGCGTCCTCGGCGAAGCCCGGTACTAGCTGTGGGGTCGGCCGCACGTAGATGCTGGCGACGCCGCCGAGGGCCTGACGGGCGAGGCCAGGGCCTTCAACCCCGAGAACTGATTGCGGCAAGGTGATGGCCTGCACCACGAAATCGAGACCATGGCCGAGGGAGAAGGTCGCCCCTGCTTCGAGGACGAGGCTAGAGACCGTCGCGCCGCGCTGCCAAATCCGGCCTCGCAGCGCGAGTAGCTTCAGCTGACGTCCGCGGAGGCTGACCATCGCGTGGGCCTCGGAGACCCGGGGGTCGTCGAGGCGCATCTCGGCTCGGACCATTCGCCCAATGATATCGCCATGTTCGAGACTCCATCCGGTGGCCGCGTCTCTCTTGGCTGATTGAGCCTGTCCTCGGGGTACGATGAAGCACAGCGCTCGATTCATATCCGGAGATTAAACAAATCTCGGGCGCTTGTCACCGCAAACTCGGGGGGGGCGGTGGCCCCTTGCAATAGCGGCGCGTCCTCGCCAGAACAACGCTTGACGTTCCCACGAGCGCAGGACGAAGCTGCGACCGTGAACTGCCCTCCAGCCCCGACCGAGCCGAGCCCCGAGCCGCGCCTCCCTGCTACCAGCGGGAGCGGGTGGACGGCTAAGCTAGAGCTTGAGTATGCCGCTGTCGTGAGGGCGGGCGTCAGCGTCACGGCGCCGGTATTGCGGCGGCACCATGGTCCGCTGCGCGCCCAAAGATATCACCACCCAGATGACTCCGGTGCCTGCCAGCAGCTGGTTATCCACCCGCCGGGCGGCATCGTTGGTGGTGATGAGCTCGACATCCGCGTGAGGGCACACGCCGACGCGGACGTGCTCCTGACGGCGCCGGGCGCGGCCAAGTGGTATCGCAGCGCGGGGCCCCGTGCGTTTCAGCGCGTCGCCTTGAAGGCGGACGCCGGCGCCCACCTCGCGTGGCTACCTCAACCGGCGATCGTCTTTGATGGTGCGAACGTCGATTTGACGACGGTCATCGACGCGGCGTCGAGCGCGACGGTCTTCTATTGGGATGTGTTGGCGCTCGGGCGCCCACTGGCGTTGCCTCAGCCGCGTCCGATGGTGACTGGCTCGGTCCGAACCGCGCTCACGGTGCGCGTGGATGGAAGGCCTGTCTTGGACGAGGTCGGCGCGTTCGTGGCGGGGGATTGCTTCACCCGCTCGGCGCTGGGGCTCTCTGGCCATCCGGTCTTTGGGACTTTCCTCATGGCGGGGCCGGCCGCGTCTCGGGGGCTGGCCCTGGCGCGTGCGGTCCAGGTCCCCCGGTCCATTCGCGCCGGGGTCACAGTGCGTGAAGGCGTCCTCGTGGTGCGCGCTCTAGGGACCTGCTCCGAGATGATGTTTCAATACTTTTCGACCGTTTGGGCCGGGCTAAACGGACTCGTCTTGGGGCGGGCTGTCGAAAAGCCGCGTATATGGCAGACTTGATTCTTGAGAGCAGCCATCGTGTTGAGCTGCAAAGGATATTGTGATGGACCTGACCCCGCGTGAGAAGGACAAGCTGCTCATCTTCACCGCCGCGTTGGTGGCTGAGAGGAGGCGCGCCCGGGGCCTGAAGCTCAACCACCCCGAGGCCGTCGCCTTCATCACCGCCGCCATCTTGGAGGGCGCGCGCGACGGCCAGACGGTAGCCGAGCTGATGCACCACGGGACGACCATCCTTGGCCGGGACGACGTGATGGAGGGCATCGCCGAGATGATCCCTGACATCCAGGTCGAGGCGACCTTCCCCGACGGCACGAAGCTCGTGACCGTCCACCAGCCGATCGTTTGAGCGCCGCCGCCGGCACCCACCACAAGCCACGGAGGACCCATGATTCCCGGTGAAATCCTCATCCCGGCGGATGCCTCGCCGATCGACTTGAACGAAGGGCGCGCGCGGGCCGTCGTGACGGTGGTCAACCTTGGCGACCGGCCTATCCAAGTCGGTTCCCACTACCATTTCTTTGAGGTCAACGAAGCCCTCGACTTCGATCGCGTCGTCGCGCGGGGTATGCGCCTAGATATCGCGGCTGGAACCGCCGTCCGCTTTGAGCCCGGACAGTCGCGGACCGTCGGCCTCGTCGCGGTCGCGGGGGCTCGGCGGATCTTTGGCTTTCAGGGCAAGGTCTCCGGAGGGCTCGAACCATGACGGAAAAACACGACAGCGCAGACGCGCCAAAAATGAGCACCACAAATAAAATCGGTCGGCGGGCCTACGTCGAGATGTACGGGCCCACCGTCGGCGACCGTATCCGATTGGCCGATACCGACCTCTTCATCGCCGTCGAGCGGGACTTCGCGATCCGCGGCGAGGAGGTCAAGTTCGGCGGCGGTAAGGTCATCCGCGACGGGATGGGGCAGGGGCAGGCCCTCCGAGCGGACGTCGTCGATACGGTCATCACGAACGCCGTGATATTGGACCACCAAGGGATCACCAAGGCCGACATCGGTCTTAAGGATGGCCGCATTGCCGCCATAGGCAAGGCCGGAAACCCCGATATCCAACCTGGCGTGACCATTCAGATCGGCGCCAGCACTGAGATCATCGCGGGCGAGGGGCTCATCGTGACCCCCGGCTTCGTCGATAGTCACATTCACTTTATTTGTCCTCAACAAATCGAAGAGGCCCTTTCGTCCGGTGTCACGACGATGATCGGCGGCGGGACTGGCCCAGCAGCGGGCACGAACGCGACGACGTGTACGCCGGGGGCGTGGCACCTCGCGCGGATGCTCGAGGCCTCTGACAGCTTCCCGATGAACCTCGGCTTCTTGGGCAAAGGCAACGCGTCCAATCCGGAGGCCCTCATCGAGCAGGTCGAGGCTGGCGCCATGGGCCTTAAGCTGCATGAGGACTGGGGGACGACCCCCGAGGCCATCGACGTCTGCCTCGGGGTCGCGGAAGACTACGACGTCCAGGTGGCTATCCACACGGACACCCTGAACGAGGGCGGCTTCGTCGAGACCACCATCGCGGCGATCAAGGGCCGGACGATCCACACCTATCATACCGAGGGCGCAGGCGGTGGTCACGCCCCCGACATCATCAAGGCCTGTGGACTTCCAAATATCCTGCCGTCTTCGACGAACCCGACCCGCCCCTACACGGTCAATACGGTCGACGAACACCTCGATATGCTGATGGTCTGTCATCATCTCGACCCCGCCATCGCCGAGGACGTCGCCTTCGCCGAGAGCCGCATCCGCCGCGAGACCATTGCTGCTGAAGATATCTTGCATGACATCGGCGCCTTCTCGATGATCGCCTCGGACTCGCAGGCCATGGGCCGCGTCGGCGAGGTCGTCATCCGCACGATCCAGACCGCCCACAAGATGAAGGTGCAGCGGGGGCCCCTGCCCGAGGACGTCGGCAGCGGCGCCGATAACTTCCGGGTCCGGCGCTACATGGCCAAGATCACCATCAACCCCGCCATCGCCCACGGACTCTCGCACGAGGTCGGTAGCGTCGAGGTCGGCAAGCTGGCCGATCTCGTCCTCTGGAAGCCGGCCTTCTTTGGGGTCAAACCGGCCATGGTCATCAAGGGCGGTGCCATCGCCTGGGCGCCGATGGGCGACCCCAACGCGTCCATTCCGACGCCTCAGCCGGTCCATGGCCGGCCCATGTTCGGGGCCTTCGGCGCGGTCATCTGGGCGACATCCGTTACCTTCGTGTCTAAGGCCGCCTTGGCTGCGGGTATCGGTCAGCGCCTTGGGCTGAAAAAGCGCCTAGTCGCGGTCTCGAACACGCGGGGCATCGGCAAAAAAGACATGCTGCTGAACGACTTGACGCCTGACGTGACGGTGGACCCGGAGACCTATGTCGTCAAAGCCGACGGCGTGACGCTCACCTGCGAGCCGGCCGAGGTCCTCCCGATGGCCCAGCGATACTTTTTGTTCTAATCTCTTCGTGGACTGCTTGGAGTTGTATATGCTTAAGATCACGAGACGCGACACAGAGTCGACAGAGACGCCCGACGGCGTGGTCGAATTGGACTGGGATAACAGGCGCCGCACCCGCTTCGTCACTCGGCTGACGGATGGGCGGGATCTCTCCCTTCACCTAGACCGGCCGTCGCCGGGCCAAGCTCAGCATCTGCGCGACGGTGACCGCCTCATCGGCGAGGACGATGACGGACGCGCGGTGGTCATCGTCGTCTCAGCCCAGGCCGAGCGCCTCATTGAGGTGACATGCCAAGACTGGACGGCCCTCGCGCGCTGCGCCTACCACCTCGGTAATCGCCACGCGTTGGTGCAGGTCCTCGCCGGCGAGGCCGGAGCCCCAGCGCGCCTCCGGACGGCCAACGACCCGGTGATGGAGCCCATGTTGGTCGGTCTGGGCGCCGTGGTCTCGCGCGTCGAGGCGCCCTTCGAGCCAGAGGTCGGGGCCTACGCCCACGGTCATGACCACGCCGGCAAGCACGACCACGGCTCGGCGAAGATCCATCGCTTCGTGATGAAGAGCTGACGGTGCGTCTCCTGTCGATCCTCCGCCTCGCGTCACCGGCCCTCCCGGTCGGGGCCTACGCGTGGTCCACCGGGCTCGAGTCGGCTATCGAGGCGGGTGTCGTCGGCAACACCGTCGACGCGACCGCCTGGATTGAGGACGCGCTGAGCCTCGGGCTCGCCCGCTGGGACCTCCCGATTCTAGGGCGTATTATGGCCGCGATTGTGGTCGATGACGCCGAAGGGGTCGCCTCCTGGAACGCCCTCTTCCTCGCCAGCCGCGAGACGGCTGAGCTCCTTCAAGAGACCGAGGGCACTGGCGCCGCCTTGATGCGCCTCTTGCGCGATCTCGGCACGGCCCCGCCCTTGGCCTTGCCTGCGCGCGTCGCATACCCGACGGCCTTGGCTGTGGCCGCGACGGTCTGGGGGATCTCAACTCACGAGGCCAGCCAGGTCCTCGCCTATGGCTTCGTCGAGAACCAGATCTCGGTCCTCTGTAAGGCTCTGCCGCTGGGGCAAGTCGCGGCCCAGCGAATCCTTGGGGGCCTCGTCGCCGAAGATGGCCCCATCTCCGAGGCGGTCAGGATCGCGGCGACCTTGGCCGACGCCGACCTCGTGTCGAGTTTACCCTCCCTCGCGGTCCTCAGCGCGCAGCACGAGACCCAATACAGCCGTCTGTTTCGGTCCTAACAATTGAAACTATTTCTAGATAGAGGTGCAGTTTGAACACATCAGATCCGATCCGTATCGGCGTCGGTGGGCCGGTGGGCTCAGGCAAGACCGCGCTGCTCTTGATCCTGTGCCAGCGACTCCGTGACACCTTCGCCTTGGCCGTCGTCACCAACGACATCTACACCCGCGAGGACGCCGACTTCTTAGTGCGCCATGGCGCGCTGACGGCTGACCGAATCCTTGGTGTTGAGACGGGCGGCTGCCCCCACACCGCCATCCGCGAGGACGCCAGCATCAACCTCGCCGCCGTGGAAGAGCTGGCCAACCAGCTCCCCGGCCTCGAGATCGTCTTCGTCGAGAGTGGCGGCGATAACCTCGCGGCGACCTTCTCGCCCGAGCTGTCCGACTACACCATCTACGTCATCGACGTGGCCGCCGGTGAGAAGATCCCGCGCAAGGGCGGCCCCGGTATCGTCAAGAGCGATCTGTTGGTGATCAACAAGATCGACCTCGCACCATACGTCGGCGCCTCGCTCGAGGTCATGGCCACGGACGCTGCCCGCATGCGCGGCGAGAGGCCCTTCGTCTTCACGAACCTCAAGACGGGCGACGGCGTCGACCGTGTGATCGAGTTGATTCGCGTCCGCGCGCTTGGTCTCGCGCCAAAATGAACGATGAGCGCCTACCGCGCGTTCTGCATCTGCGCTGTTATGTGATTTGAGGACAAGGATATTTTCATGAAGAAGTTGCTCCGTAAGCTCGCCACGACCAGCCCCGCAACCACGGACCTCGGGCTCCTCGTCATTCGGCTCTGGTTCGGCGTCGTGCTGGCTGTCGCCCATGGATTCGGCAAGTTCGGCGCCCTCGACGGTTTCGCGGGCAAGCTAGACGAGGCCGGCTACCCGGCGCCCTTCGTGATGGCTCTGCTCGCGACGCTCGCCGAGGCCGTCGGCGGTGTCTTCATCGCCCTCGGGCTCTTGACACGTCCAGCTGCGCTGATGATTGTCATCACGATGCTGGTCGCGGCCTTCGTGGCCCACGCCGACGACCCCTTCGCGAAACAGGAATTTGCGCTGGCCTATGGTATGGCCTGTCTGGCCCTGGTCGTCGCCGGTCCTGGCCGCTGGTCCCTCGACGCGAAGCTATTCGGCCAGAGCGAGACGTCGACACAAGACCTAGGAGTACCACATGATCGATGAGACCGACGCCATCGTCGTGACCCGAGTCGCGACGGCCGAAGACGCGGACACCGTGCTGCGGATGATGACAGCCTTCAATCAAGACGAAGGCATCGACATCACCCCTGAGAAGATGGCGGCTGGTGTCGCGACGTTGATGGCCGACCCCGCGATTGGCGGCGTGGTGCTCGCTGAAGTCGGCGGTGTGCCCGCCGGCTACGGGCTCTACAGCTACGCCTTCGACATCGAGTTCGGCGGTCGTCTCGGGTTTTTAAACGAGCTCTTCGTCGTCCAGTGGCGTCGGAACAAGGGCATCGGCAAGGTCCTACTCGCGGCCGTCGAGGCGCGCCTCGTCGAGGGCGGGGCCCACGCCGTCGAGCTGCTCGTGCGGCGCGAGAACGGCGGCGCTCAGTCCCTTTATCGGCGACATGACTACCACTTCGACCCGCGCCTGTTCATGACCAAGCCACTCGCACGCTGAAAGCCGGGCGTCCAAAAGCGCTTTGGCACGTTCTCGCTTTACGGACGGCCATTGGGGGCTATTGTGGGCCGATGTTGACGTCTTCCTATTATCGACTCGCGGCCACGACCCTCCTCACCGGGGCTCTGTTGGCGGGCGTTCCATCGGGTCATGCTATGCCGCCCATCCCAGAGCCGAGCCGCGCGCCGGTGTCATCGTCCGAGATCGCTGCCGGCATCGACCGCCTCGGCGTAGTCGGGTCCGTGCTCTACGTGGCCGCCCACCCCGATGACGAAAACACGCGTCTCTTGGCGTGGTTACAAGGCGACCGGCACCTGTCGACGGCCTACATGTCGCTGACGCGCGGCGACGGTGGCCAGAACCTCATCGGTGCCGAGCGTGGCGAGTCTCTCGGCCTCGTCCGGACCTTTGAGCTCCTCGGGGCCCGCGCCATCGACGGGGCGTCCCAGTACTTTTCGCGCGCCACGGACTTTGGCTACTCGAAGTCGGCCGAAGAGACGCTCAAGACCTGGCCGCGGGCCGAGGTGCTTGGGGATCTCGTGCAGGTCATTCGCCTGCATGCGCCCGACATCATCGTCACCCGCTTCTCGACCGCGCCCCCAAACCACGGCCACCACACGGCGTCGGCCCTCCTCGCGCGGGAGGCGTTCGAGCTCGCCGGCGACCCTAAGGCTTACCCTGAGCAGCTCAAGACCGTGCCGCCACACCGCGCCCGGGCCCTCTTTGAAAACAAGAGCCACTGGCGCTTCAAAGAGGGCGACGACCTCTCGGCCTACCTCAACGTTGACGTCGGCACGACCGATCCCCTGACGGGAAAGACCTTCACTGAAGTGGCCGCGCGGTCCCGCAGCCAACATAAGAGCCAAGGGTTTGGGTCGGCGCCGACCTTTGGAGCTCAAAAAGAATACTTTGAGGTGACAGCGGTGGCGTCTGGCGCGACGCAGCCGAAGTCCTTGCTTGGCGACTTCGATTTCTCGTGGAAGCGCTTCCCGAAGACTGAGACCGTTATAAAGGCCCTCGAGGCCCTGCGCGCGGGCTTTGATATACGGGCGCCTGCCGCCTCGGTGCCGCGGCTCTTGGCATACATGGATGCGGTTGAGGCTCTCCCCGCAGAGGGCCTTGTGGGTCACTACCGCGCGCTCAAGCTGCAAGAGGCCGGGTCCCTCATCGCCGCGAGCCTCGGGCTGATCCTCGACGCGACGGTCGCCGCGCCCGTGGTCGGGATCGGCGAGAGCGTCGACGGCAAGATCACCGCGTTCGCGCGGAACGCCCCGCCGGCGGGCGTCGCCCTAAAGCTTGGTGCAGCGATGTTCGCCGGCACCAAAGGGGCGCTGGCGAACAATATCCTTAGTCCTGAGGTCGATGCCGCTCTTGCTGCTGTGATGGCCGGTGGCACCAAGGGCGCCCCGGCTGTCGACCTCCTCAACCTTGAAGTGCCGATTGAGAGGCCCTTTAAGTTCACCGCCGAGTTGGCGCCTCCACAGGACTTCGGCACCATCATCGCCGACCCCCGGGCGATCCCGGCCGCGACGGTTGAGGTCGTGGTCGGCGGGCACGTGCTGCAATTTCGTCTGCCGCTGCGTTATGTCGTCACCGACCCGGTCGCGGGCGAGAGGCGGTCCGAGCTGGCCATCGTGACGCCGGTCACCGTCACGCCGGAGGTCAGCGAGGGGACCGTCCTGCCGTCACCCAATGGCGCCTCGGTCGCGATTCGCTACCATATCGAGGCCCACGGCGCCCCCCGCAAGGGCACCATCGAGTTCACAGTACCAACCAATTTTACGATCTCGCCAAGAACTCTATCATTTGACCTCAAAGAAGGGGAGGTCCAGATCTCGGAGGTCACCGTGAAACCAAGCGCGTCTGCGGTCGGGGTCATCTCGGGTGTCGTCAAGGTCTCAGGCGATAGGCCACGCAGCTTCGCGATGACCCGCCTGACGCGCATTCAGTATGACCACCTCCCGACTCTTTGGAAGCTGAGGCTCTCCGAGGTCACGGTCGCCCCCTTCGACTTCAAGCCAGGACCGGCAAAGCGCATCGGCTACATCGCCGGGGCGGCCGATGAGGTCGCTGAGTCGCTCCGACGCGTAGGGTACTCGGTCGAGGCCTTCGACCCCGCCGCGTCGTTTGACCCCAGGAAGGACCCGATCAATCGTTTTGATGCGATCGTCGTCGGCATCCGGGCCCTCAACGTTAACGCCGGCTTAGAGCTCCATGTGGACCGCCTGCTGCGCTGGGTTGAGGCAGGCGGCAACCTCATCTGGCAATACAACGTCTCCAGCCGTCACCGGCCTCTAGGCGAGGTGCGCTTAGGCCCCGCGCCCCTTGAGATCGGCTCAGGTCGCGTGACGGACGCGGGCGCCGCGATGCAGGCCATCCTTGACGGAAAGGGCCGCCGCCACAGCGTGCTGGAGACCCCAAATCGACTGGTGGACTCGGACTTCGAGGGCTGGGTCCAAGAGCGCGGCCTCTACTTCGCGGCCAAGTGGCAGACCCCGTGGCGACCCGTCTTCCGAATCGCTGACCCCGACGAGGAGGCCCTGGAGGGCGCCCTGATGGTCGCGCCCCACGGCAAGGGCCACGTCGTCTACACAGGGCTCGGCTTCTTCCGGCAGCTTCCGGCCGGCGTGCCTGGCGCGTTCCGCCTCTTCGCCAACCTGGTCTCGCTATGAAGCCTATCTACGACGCCGAGCCGCCCGTCAAAGAGCCCCTAGGCCCGCCGCCGATCCTCGGGTCTTGGCGCCGCCTCTATACTTTCGTGATTCTGTCGCAGGTGGTCTTTGTCGTGATCCTCTGGATCCTGTCCGAGAGCTTCTGACCTAGACCACGCGCCTGGCGCAGCTGCCCGCACGTGCAGAAACTGAACTCGCCTTGGAGGCCGTGTTTTGACACCTCTGGATTGGTTGGTCCTCATCGGGACGACCTCATTTATCGTCCTCTGGGGCGTCGTAAAATACCGTGGCGAGAAGACCGCTGAGGGCTTCTTGCGTGGGGGCAACTCGCTAGGATGGCCGACCATCGGCCTGTCGGTGATGGCCACCCAAGCCAGCGCGGTGACCTTCTTGTCGGTCCCGGGCCAGGCCTACGAAGATGGTATGCGTTTCGTGCAGTTCTACTTCGGGATGCCCCTCGCGATCATCGTGGTCGCGGCCGTCTTTGTGCCGATTTACTATCGACTCAGAGTCTATACGGCATACGAGTACCTCGAACAACGCTTTGACCTCAAAACACGTCTCCTCGGGGCTTCGCTCTTCCTGATTTCGCGTGGCTTAGCCGCGGGTATCACGATCTATGCGCCGGGAATTTTGTTGTCCGCGATCCTCGGCTGGCGCCTTGAGCTGACCAACATCGGTATCGGCGTGGCGGTCATCCTGTACACAGTCTCGGGTGGCTCCAAGGCCGTGTCGCAGACGCAGAAGCAGCAGATGGTCGTCGTGTTGCTGGGGCTCGTGGCCGCCGGAGTGGCCGCGGCTGCCGCCTTGCCGACCGACGTCGGGGTCGGCGACGCCGTCGAGCTCGCAGGAGTGCTCGGGCGAATGGACGCCATCGACACCTCCTTCTCGTTCGAGGGTCGTTACAACCTCTGGTCCGGCCTCATCGGCGGGTTTTTCCTTTCACTTGCATATTTCGGCACGGACCAGAGTCAGGTCGGGCGCTATCTCGGCGGTCGCAGCGCCACCGAGAGCCGTCTTGGCCTTTTGTTCAATGGTTTCTTTAAGATACCGATGCAGGCCGGCATCCTCTTTATCGGTATCCTGGTCTTCTCCGTGTATATGTTCCACAAACCACCTGTCTTCTGGAACCAGCCCGCCCTTGACGCCGCGATGAAGACCGAACATGCGCCCGAGCTCCGTCGCGTCACGGCGCTGTGGGATGACGCCTTCCTGGCGCGGCGCGGCGCGGCGATGGCTGTTTTGGCCGCGGAAGAGTTCGCGCCCGTGGCTGAGGCGCCGGAAGGTAACGCAAAGACCACCCCGATAGCCCTCGCCCGCGAGAGCCTCCAGGCCGCGAACGCGAAGATGGATGTGCTCCGCAAGGAGGCCAAGACCATCATTAAGAAGGCCGTGCCCGAGGCCGAGTCCAAGGACTCGGACTACATCTTCTTGGGGTTCGCGCTCTCGTTCTTGCCATCGGGTCTGCTGGGGCTGCTGGTCGCGGTCATCCTGAGCGCGGCCATGTCCAGTATCGCCGGCGAGCTCAACGCCCTCGGTTCGACGACGACGATGGATTATTATGTGCGACTCAAGGATAAACCTCTCAGCGACGCACAGCAGATCCGCGCGTCCCGTTGGTTTACCGTTGTGTGGGGCCTCGTCGCCATCGGCTTCGCGACCTTCGCGTCGATGCTCGATAACCTGATTCAGGCGGTCAATATCCTCGGGTCCCTCTTCTACGGATCCGTCCTTGGCATCTTCGTCGTGGCCTTCGCGATGAAGTGGGTGCGTGGTCACGGCGTCTTCTTGGCCGCCGCCATCAGCCAGGTCGGCGTCATCACCGTCTATATCGCGTCGGACCTCGGCTACCTCTGGTTCAACGTCATCGGCTGCCTCGGCGTCGTGCTCGTGGCGCCGGTCGTGCAGGTCTTCATGCCCAAGCCCCGGCCGGCGGCTCCCGAGGGGGCCTAGAGAGCGGGGCTTCTGTCACTTGCGCGAAGTTCGGATGTGGGTGGCGACCGTGAGTCACCGCCCGTCGACCGATTCGCGGCAGCGCCGGGCTCTCCATGTTGTAGCGCATCACAGGTTTACACGGGCGTTGTTAGCCGGCATGCTCTGCCTCGCGCGCCGGCTGCCGTCCGTCTCGGCCGCACAGAAGGGGATAGCTTGAAGTCGGTCTACGCAATCATCTGTGTCACGTGCATCGCCGCTTGCGGTGGGGATTCCAGCGTTCCAGGTGACGTGCTCGGCGTCGTCGCCACCGACGCATCCGGCGACGCGGCGGCCCTCTTCGACGTCCCGGTCGCGGACACCGCGACCGCTGAGGTGACGGGCTCGCGGGCTGATGTGGCCGACGTCAGCGCCCACGATGTGATGTCCCTGCCCGATGTAGGCCCCGTCACGTGTCCCGTCGTCCCGGCCGAGGGCGGCGCCGTGACCTTCACGCAGGTCCCGCGCACCTTCCCCGCGCCGACCCTCATCGGGAACATGCAGGGGGTCTCGACCCCGACGGGCGCGTGGAAGCTCGCCGAGGTGACGCTCTTTCAGGCCGGTACCTTTGTGGATTGGGTGACCGTCGCGTTCTCGAACGCGGGCGATACTTCCGGCAACGCGGCCTTTACCGTGGATAATATCTTTGGTGTTCATATGTTCGTCGACATGAAGGTCGCGGTGACCGTCGGCGAGAACTACGGTGAAGATAGCGCCTCGGCGCGTATCGAGATCGGCGGGCCGGTCATCTTCGACGGCGGCGCCATGCGGGGGGACTTTACGCGCTGCGGCGCCGGGATGGCCACCGGCGGGGTCATCCCTCAGTCGATGGCCTTCGACCACGACGGTGCGCGCTTTCGCATCGCGGTCGTGCTCTCGCGCGAGGCTATAATCGAGCTGCTACCCGAGGCGCAGCGCGAGAACGCGGCCTTCGTCGTGACAGGGCCGCTGACGGTGGTCGCTCGCTTCCAGAGATGAAAAAGGCGCGGGGAAATCAAGCCCCGCGCCTTCATTCATTCCGTCATCTACCGGCGCGGTTTGCCACCGGACAGGGTCTCGCCGGGTAGCGCGCGCGGTGCCCGACTAGGCGCGTTGCCGGTGCGGCCAGCCGGTGCAGGTGCAGCGCGATTGCTGGCAGGTGTGGCGCTGCCTTGAGGACGTCCGCCACCAGCGGGACGCGACGCGTTCTGCCGAGGACCGGGCCGAGTTCCGGCGTCTTGACCGCCACGGGGACGGCGGGTGTCGCTGGGAGCAGCGTCCGACGAGGCCGTCGTGGCGCGAGGGGCCGAGCCACCACGCGATCGTCCGCCACCGCCACCGCCACCGCCACCGCCACCACTTCCGCCGCGGCGACCGCGTTCGGGCAGGGGAGGGCGTGGGGGATCGGTGAAGGTGAGACGCGTCATCTCAGGGACGGGCGAGACCGGCACCTTCTGGCGCATGGCCCTCTCGATGTCCGCGAGGAGCTGACGCTCGTCGGGCGCGCAAAACGCGATCGACGCACCATCAGCGCCTGCGCGCGCGGTGCGGCCGATGCGGTGGACATAAGTCTCGGGAACCTCAGGGAGATCGTAGTTGACGACGTGGGTCACGTCGTCGATGTCGAGCCCGCGGGCCGCGATGTCGGTGGCCACAAGGACCCGAACGTCGCCAGCCTTGAAGGCCGCGAGCGCCTTTTCGCGTGCGGCCTGGCTCTTGTTGCCGTGGATCGGCGCGGCCACCGAGCCGTACTCGGTCAGGTGGGCAGCGAGGCGGTTGGCGCCGTGTTTGGTGCGCGAGAAGACGAGGACCCGCGCAAGGGTGCGGTCCGCCAACAGGTGCACGAGCAGGCTGCGTTTGTCGCCAGCTGACACGTGGTAGACGCTCTGATCGACGCGCTCGGCGGCCGTTGACTCGGCGACGACCGCGACCTCGACCGGGTCCTTCAGCATCGTGTCGGAGAGCCGGCGGATCCGCTGCGGCATCGTGGCCGAGAAGAACAGAGTCTGCCGCTGTGGGGGGATCGCGCGGATGATGCGGCGGACGTCGGGCTCGAAGCCCATGTCGAGCATCTGGTCGGCTTCGTCCAAAACGAAGATCTCGAGCTTGTCGAGGCGGAAGATGTCGCGGTTGAGGTGATCGAGGAGGCGACCGGGGGTCGCGACCAAGATGTCGATACCGCGGCGGAGCATACTCTCCTGCGGATTCATATTCACCCCACCGAAGACCACACCACAGGTCAGGTTGAGATGTTTGCCGTAGGTGTTGAAACTTTCGGCGATCTGGGACGCGAGCTCGCGCGTCGGGGTGACGACTAGGACGCGGACGGGACGTTTGTCGCGCGATGGGTTCTCGCCCTGTGAGGCAGAGAGCCGTTGAAGGATGGGTAGCGCGAAGGCGGCGGTCTTCCCGGTTCCGGTCTGAGCAAGACCAAGGATGTCGCGGCCAGCGAGTACATGGGGGATGGCGCGCTGCTGGATCGGCGTCGGGGTAGTGTAGCCCGAGTCGCTGACGGCGCGTAGAAGTGAAGGCATTAAGCCAAGCTGTGAAAATTCCATAAGGCGCGGACTCTGACACGTCCCGGCCGAGAAGGCTCGCTTTTTCCGGTCTGGGTCCGGCCGGCGGCCGAGGGGAGGCCCTCATAAGGTAGGTCTGGTCTTTTGAGGTGAGCGTGGTAAAGCAGGGCCGCGCCACGGCTTCGTTGGATGGAGCTGAGCGTCCAGCACCGCCCATCAAGGAGGCCCCATGAGCACACTGCAAGGCAAGACCCTCTTCATCACCGGCGCCAGCCGCGGAATCGGCCTCGCGATTGGCCTTAGGGCCGCCCGGGACGGCGCCAACATCGTCATCGCGGCCAAGACCTCTGAGCCGCATCCGCACCTTGAGGGAACCATCTACAGCGCCGCCGCCGCGATCGAAGCAGCCGGCGGCAAGGCCCTGCCGCTGATCGTCGACGTGCGGGATGAAGACCGCGTCGCCGAGGCCATGAGAGAGGCAGCCGACGCGTTCGGTGGCATCGACATCCTCGTCAATAACGCCAGCGCGATCCAGCTCACCTCGACGCTGAAGACGACGATGAAGCGCTATGACCTCATGCACTCCGTCAACACGCGCGGGACCTTCGTCTGCTCGCAGGCGGCTATCCCGTACCTCGAGAAGGCCGCCAATCCCCACATCCTCAACCTCGCGCCGCCCCTGTCGATGGACCCCAAGTGGTTCAAAAACCACGTGGCTTACACGATGGCCAAGTACGGCATGTCGATGTGCGTCCTCGGCATGTCGCCTGAGCTGGCGCCGAAGGGGATCGCCGTCAACGCGCTCTGGCCGCGGACGACCATCGCGACGGCGGCCGTAAACATGCTCGGCGGCGACCACATGATGAACGCGTCGCGCAAGCCCGACATTATGGCTGACGCGGCCCACGCGATCTTCACCAGCGACTCGAAAGAGACGACCGGAAACTTCTTTGTGGACGAGGACCTCCTCCGTTCGCGTGGCGTCAACGACTTCGACCATTACTCGGTCGTCCCGGGCGCCACCCTGATGCCAGACTTCTTCCTCGAAATCTGAGCGCATCCCCACACCAAGGCCCCGCGTCCGTCGCGGGGCTTTTTTTTGAGTTGAAAGCATATGGCACGTTCTCCACGCAACCCATCGAAGCCAACGGCCCCGCCTGCACGCGGCAAGAAGCCCTCCGTTAGGTCCGGTCCGCCGGTGAGGCCAGGGGCGCCGCCCAAGCAAGGTGCGCCGCCCAGGTCCAATCCGCGTCCCCCAGCGCCCAGCGCCCGCCCGGCGTTGTTGGCCAAGGGCGATCTGCAGGTCTCACGGGCGACGGCGCGCTTCATCGCCGAGGGGCATCCTTGGGTCCGGCCCGACCGCTTCACTGTCGGCCTTGGCGGCCTGAAGGCTGGGGCCGCGGTCACGCTGGTGACCGAGTCCGGCGAGCGCATCGCCTCCGCGCTGGCCGACCCCGGGGCGGAGGTCTGCGCACGCGTCTTTCACACCAAGCCGGACATGAAGTTCGACGCGGCCTCGGCCCTAGACCGGGCGATCGCGCGTCGCAGCGAGCTGTACGCTGCCAGCGACACCGACTGCTTCCGAGTGGTCCATGGTGAGGCCGACCACCTCCCGGGCCTTCGCGTCGAGCGCTACGGGGACGTCTACGTCGTAGTCGTCCTCGCCACCTGCGCGGCGCCCTACGTCGACGCGGTCTGCCAGCGCCTCAGGGAATCATTTTCTGAAGCAAGTATCGTCGTGCGGGACCACCGCGACGATCTCCGCCGCGAGGATGTCCGCTCCCGGCTCTACGGCGGCGGCGAGCTGATTTCGGACGCGACCGTCATCGGAACAGAGCTCGGCGTGTCCTACCCGTTGCTGCCTTTTGACGGCCTCGCGACAGGGCTCTACGTCGACCAGCGGCAGACCCGCGTATGGTTGAATCAGCAAGCATCGGGTGCGCGGGTCCTGAACCTCTTCGCCTATACCGGCGCCTTCTCGCTGAGCCTTCTCGCAGCGGGCGCGGCCTCCGCGATCGACGTCGACCTCGCGGGACCGCCGCTCAAGAAGGCCGAAGAGGCCGCTCAGCTCAACGGACTCGCGGACCGGCACCTCGCCGTCAAGACCGACTGTCGGGCCTATCTCGAGGCAGGCAGAGAAGAGTTCGACATGATCATCATCGATCCGCCGACGGCGGCGATGGGCCGCGAGGGGTGGGTCCTGCGCCGGGACTACCCCACGGTGCTTGGGCTCGCCTTCGCGCGCCTCGCCCCAGGTGGCCTGCTCGTCGCCTGCTGCAACACAATCGGCGGCAAACCCTATCCACTGCGGGAAGCCGTCACTGACGCCGCGCGAAAACGAAGCCTGCAGGTCAAACTAGTTGACGGGCCCTCGCTTGGGCTGGACATTCCGCAGCTGAAAGGTTTTCCGGAGGGGCGTCCCTTCCGGCTAGCCGCCGCGAGGCGCACTTAAGGGCGTGGCGTGGTCACTCGAGCTTGGTCGCCGGTGACATCGCCTTGTGCTCGCCCAGCAGCTCGGCCTCGACGATGAAGTCCAGTTGGCCGAACTTTTCGCGCAGGTAGGTGTTGCCGCTGGACTGCACACGGCCTTGATCGGGGCCCTTGCCCGTCGGCGCGCCCTCGCCGTACTCGTTGTAGAACGCGTCGACGAAGTTCATGCCGCTCTCGACGACGCCAAATGGCGAAAAACCCATGCCATCGAGGCGGGAGTTGTCCCCATAATTGACGAACATCTGGGTCGTGCGCGTGTCCGGGCCGGCGGTGGCGAAGGTCACCATGCCGCGGGTGTTGGACTTGACGACTGGGTCGTCCGTGATCGAGGCCTGTCGCCAGATCGCCGCGACATCGGGGTCGCCGTGGATCCCGAACTGGGCCATGAAACCTTGGATGACGCGGAAGATCCCGATGTCGTTGAAAAACCCGATCTGGACAAGGTTGTAGAAGCGGTCCGCGGCGTTGGGGGCCCAGGTCCGATGGACCGCGATGGTAATCGGCCCGCGAGTCGTCACGAGTCGCACCCGGAAGTGATCGGGCGCCTTGTCTGCGGCCTGGCTGGGGTCTCGCAGCCCGGGATGGTCAGCGACGACGAGGCGGCCATTGGCGTCCCGTGACACCACCGGTCCCACCCGACGCATGAGGGTGTTCCCCCGCTCTTCGGGCTCGATCGGTTTATCGGCGGCGACCTTGTCGGTCTTGTCGAGCTTGATCGGTTTGACCGGCTTGTTGCGAGGCGGGATATCTGCGAAGGCGGCCGGTGAGGCCAACAACGTGACGAGTGTGGCGAGCGCGAGCGACGTCTTCATGGTCGAATCCTTGGTGGTCGTTTTGGTGTCGTTTGGTCAGTCGCCGCATCGTCAGACGCGGGTCATTCTGGAAGTTCTGGACCACGCCCCTGCTGCGTCACGACGCACGAGGCGGTGGTCAAAAAGGGCGTGTGGACGAGACCTATCTGACACATCTCGTCGTCGGCGCCAAAGCCCCAACGCACGTTCTTGTCCCCTTTGTTCCGATAGTGGCAGCGAAACTCGAACCCGGTCCCCTTCTTGATCGTCACGGGCGGGTCGAATTGCTTCAGGGTTGGCGCGTGCCAGTCGTAGTTTTCGTAGACCATCTCGCCCCGCGAGGTGCCGTCCCAGAGGTAGACGTCGACGTACTCGGCCAGCTGGTGCGTGTGTGATGACAAGATCACCATCTCGACGTCTTCGTTCATCTCGCATCGCACCCACTCGTAGTGGCGCTCCGTCGCTGGCGGGATGTCGATCTCGACGGTGCGGACAGCGCTGCCCCAGATCTGGTTGGTCATCTCTTCCATCGGGATGGTCCACGCGTTGATGCGCGACCAGACTGGGGCTGTGTGGGGCAGGGGGTTGACGTAGTGGACCTCGACCATGACCCGCAGCCCAGCCGGAATCAGCGCTACGGTCCCGGTCGGCAACTGCAGGGATTCTCGCTCGTTCTGGCTGGCGAAGAGGAAGATCCCGTCCTCCATCAGCTCGGGGTAGGTGCTGTAGAGGTCGTCACAGTCGTACAGACCCGGTTCGATGGGTAGATCCAGGAGGCCCAGCGCCATGACGTCCATGTGGTGGACGCCGCGGCTCTGCAGGGACTCGACGCGGCTCACGGCCGAGAAGTCCTCGGTCGGAAGATCGGCCACGACGCACTTCCAGATCTCGGCCCCAGCCGCCGCTTCGGTGTCGATCCCCATCTGGAAGCCGAGGCCCGGCGCCGGGGCTGGGAGATCGAGCGGTGTTGGCGCGTCGGGGTCCGTGACCACATCGCCGCCGCCACCGATCACGTCGCTTGGCGGGGTCACGGTCCCATCCCCACGCGGGGCACCGGCCGCGATCCACGCGCGGATAGCGTCTTTGGACTCTTGCGGGAGATCGAAGCCCGGCGGCATCTGGCGCACCCCGTCGACCGGACCATCCAGCACCTGCGCCAAGAGGCTCGCGTCCGGGTCGCCGGGGATGACCCGCGTCTTGTTCCCGGACCTCGATGGCACGTCGATCAGCGACGCCCACGCCCCGTCCACGCTTGAGAGATCGAGCCCGTTCTTCGGGTTCGGTCCGCCGTGGCAGGGCCCGAACGCGCAGGACGCCTTGAAGATGTTCGGTTGGATGTCGGCGAGGGTCGGTACGGCCGCGGTGTCTCTCGGAGACTCGGCGTCGCAGCCCGCGAAGGAGGTTAACATCAAGGTCCCGAGCGAGAGCCAGCGTCGTGCGTACATGCGTCCGTTCCTCGTACTTCGCCGGTCAGGAGCGACCGACCGAGCGTTCGTCCTGCTATCAAGGCATCACCGCCAAGGCAAGCACGGAGCAAAAAAAAAACGCGGAGACCAAGCCTGGCCTCCGCGTTCGCCGGGCTCGAGGTAAGCGCCGACTTTTATTGGGTCTAGGACCCGATGGTCAGTGATCTCGCATCTTCGCAAAGACAGTGTCGAGCATGCGGCGCAGCTTGCGCGCGGCTCCATCGAGCGCGGGGCCTATATCGTCGGCGAGGTGAGTGATCGCGATCGGCGGGCGCCCCTCGATGCGGGCCTCCATGACGCAGCGCTTGTCTTCCCCGACGTCTCTTGGGCCATCGATGTCGCTCAGGTGGACCTCGATTCGGGTGACGTGTTGGTCGAAGCGCCCCAGGATGTGGTTGACGACTTCGGTGGCGTAGGTAGCCAAGCGATCGCTACCCTCGATAGTGTGGTCGGTACTGAAAATAACTTGCATAGAACTCCTCTGCGGTTGGGTGGGCGTCGGGGCTGTGCCACTGGTTACCGGACGCGTAGCACGGTACGTCCCGCCCACTGTACACCGCGCGCCGCGGTCGCGCTAGTCGCGTCCGGACATGCCCAGGGCAATCGAGTTATAAAGGTGGTACGGCCTCGTGCGCCCATCATCCGCACAGACCGAGGGGCTCTGGAGCGCTTGATGGCCTTTGGTCCGCGCGCTTTTAGCGCGCAATGCACGCCGGGACCTTCGCCAATAGTGGTTGGTGCTGCCTCGAGCGCCCGTCATGCGCGCAGAATGAGGCTGTCGCATTGACGGGCTTTGGAGGGGTACCATGACTAGGGCCGTCCCGATGCCAGTAGGCCCGTAGCGCGTTAAAAACGCGCGGACCAAGGGCCGCTCCCGCGCTCG
>Ga0105050_10000145_pt1 | contig 93202 bp, 64 predicted proteins | sample FRY01_FD_78088 | JGI IMG/M metagenome (GOLD analysis project Ga0105050, IMG submission 78088) | Freshwater microbial communities from Lake Fryxell liftoff mats and glacier meltwater in Antarctica - FRY-01 | ecosystem: Environmental > Aquatic > Freshwater > Ice > Glacier meltwater ... | reverse complement strand
TAACAAACCCAGCGTCAGTGGATCTACGGCATGGTGAATTTGTTTTTTACCGGTTTCTTCGTCATGCCAAAGCGTTGCACGGACGGTTGTCTTGGAACCAAGACCGAAGTGGGAAGCGGAATATCCGTCGTAAATGGTGGTTGCTTGATACAGTTGGTCCTTATCCCAGAAGCTGTACAGACGTTTGGGCCCCTGGATCCGAGTTATGTAGCGGTACTGATTGTTGCCTTGTTCCTTTTCCATCGAAACGACACATTCGAAATCATACGCAGTCATACTTTCTCGAGCCGTAATGATGGCGTCAATCAAGTTGGTTAGCTCTTGCTGATTCATTTGGCCCAAGCAAGGTTTGGACGCGCAGCCGATTGCTAAGGCGATGGCAATACAGTAAATGGTTTGTTTAATCATGTTAAGCTCCGATGTGCAGATGATTCACAGGAATGGGTACAGCCCATGGTTGCATTAAAAGTGTGTGACCCGAAAACAGCGAAGCGTCACGACAAGACACGATATGGCAAAGTTGATTTCCGAGTACTGAGCTAAGAGGAAATAGCAGGGGCCATGGGATTGGTTAACGCCCCTGCTATTTCCATCCGTTCATGGTGCAATCCATTGAATTTGATTGCCAATCCAATAATCCCCAAGACCGCAGTAGTTAAAGCTCCGGGTCCGGATTGTTTGTGCAAGACGGTTCGCTAAGGTCTACCATAATTCTCGGTGCATTATTTTGGATTTTGGTTCCGCGTTTGCAACTTATAACTCCGGTAATTACTCTAAAAACGCAATTCCCCGAAAGGAAACACAACTCGGACTGCTCGTTTGTTTTACCGGATTCCGCGATTTCAGTGTCTCTTGGAAATTTGATTGCTGCATCCTGGAAATCACCGGATTCGCAGTCCACTTCACATCGATCCCACCAATCTTGGGTTGTTTCGCCGTTTAATTGTTGTAATGACGTCCAGTTAGCGCAGTCATCGTAAATTGAGTGGTCAATGGCGCAGTCTTTCGTGTCAAAAATTGTGGGAACATAACAATTGTGGGCAACGGATAGCGAAACCGAACATATCGCTACCAGAAAGATGGGAACGCACGATCCAATGATGAATTTCATGACAATAATACTTCCAAAAGCAAGTGGTTAGTTGGTTCCAGTAGAAAACTTAATAATCACTGTAACTGAAGTTTTGTTTCTTTTTTTATTATCTTTATAGCGGTATTCAACGAGCACTTCGCCGCGCAGAAAATTCCTTGAATCTTGATTCTCTTCCGCTCGCTCACCCGCTGGTAAAAGGCTTACGCTTAGTGTGCCATTCGGATTTAAGTCTGCCACAACCAGTTTTTTCAAATTGTCGGACACAGTTACTGAAACATCATCGATACTCTCCATTCCTTGAAACTGGCAAGAATCTTTGGATTTCCCAGAATCAGAGATCAGTAGTCCAGAGCGACTGGTTGAAAACCGTGGAGAATACTTTGCTTTAAGTTCAACGTATTCGTAGGCCGAAACGCCTTCGACATCGCCTAGAACCAATCGCAGTGAGCTGTTTAATTGACCGCCTTGGAACGATTCACTGGGGTGACATTTAATTTCAAAAGTCGCCACGTTCCCTTCGTTTTTAGTCATGCTAACGGAAAAATAATCGTTCCGATTTAAATTTCCTTCTAATGTTGAAATCGACTTGCCATCGACACGCACTACCTCAAGCGACTTACTACTAGGTCCTGAAAGTTCCCCAAAATCAATTTCTTTTGGTTGAATCTGCATGACACCCTGTAATTCACCAAACAACGATAAGCCAATCTCGTGATTCCCACCACGATTCTTCAGTTGATAACTTAAAGTGATAACGCTGTTAAAATTGCCTCGGCGACGTTTCAAATTCATCTTAACGGGCAATTCAAACGTTTCACCGATCGCAAATTCCTTTCCCACAATCGATGAAGCCATGGTTAAGCAACCACAGCTAGAATTACAATCAGAAATAATGATGGGCGAACTGCTGGAATTCCTGAGCTTGAATGTGTGCTCAAGTGAATCTTGTTTTGGGATTTTGCCAAAGTCGATATTGGCGCGGTCAACCTGCAATTGTGTTGAGGGGCCAGCGTCATCGGCACCAACTTTAAGTGTCGACAACGATACCGCTACGATCAAAGGAACAAGCCACAATAAATGGATGCACGTCTGCTTAAGCATGGTTTCCCCGTCGTAAACAAATTTCAAAATTAAAAGTTGTGTTTGCTATCTGCAATTCCAGACTTGCGGTACAGGATCTTCCAATCGGTATTGAACGCGATCGTTTCACACGAACCGTCAGCGTTTACGAAATTTACCCCAGCAACATGTTTCGAGCCGAAGCCAACTGGATATGAATAACGGCTATTGCCAAGCATCAAACTGGAGGGGGCAATGATTCCATTCAGGTCGTTCATCCACGGTACCTCGCCCCGCATACGACACAGTCCGCCGATTGCCCAACTTGATCTCATTCGATCTCCACCGTCTTGAGAACCGGACCCTACACCACCGATGGTTTCGCCAATAATCACCGTATTGGAAAGGCCGTCAATAATTTTTGCTGAATTAATTTTCTCGCCGCTAGACATGGCGCCTCGAAACGAATTCCTTAAATTGTCCTGCCACAATCCACCAGAATGAGCCCCACTGCATGCAGCGTAATTAGTCTTAGCGGCTGTGTTTGCTTTGAAGAAATCGGCGAAACGATCATCTAGGGACGTGATACCATCCAATCGGTCGATTTCCAACTTGATAACCGGTTGTGTCCCAAACAAAATCAGCGTTCCAGCCGCGACCTGGTCATCTGGGCATTCGGATCCTGGCATGATTGTTGTGACCAGAGTTTGAAAACCATCAATCTCCCCAAACCACGACGCTGGTGTTCCAGAATTTCGGAAGTCGATCAGCTGAGTGTTTGTGCTGAGGAAAATGGGTGAAATTTCCCCAACCAAAGAATTGCCTTCCATGAAAGGAAGTAGCAGTAGTTGAAAAGAAGAATTCGTTATGTTTCGCCAGGAATCACTTCCCGTGTCCTGTCGAAATTCTTCTGCCTGCGGCGGAATCGCGATGCCAACGGTTCCGGGAGGGAATCGATTCTTGGCCCCTAAATAGTTCAAGGACGCAACACCGAATTGCCTCAAATGATTACTACATTGAAGAAGCCTGGCTGACGACCGCGAAGACAAAATCATCGGGAGGCTGACGCCCGCAATGAGTGCGATCATCGAAATAACGACCACTAACTCGATTAGAGATACACCCGTCCGAATCGTTCGTCCGAATCGTTCGTCCATCGTTCGTCCATCGTTCGTCCATCGTTCGTCCATCGTTCGTCCATCGTTCGTCCATCGTTTGTCCATCGTTCGTCCATCGTTGGCTGAATATTTCTAAATTAATCACCTACGAAACAATGAAGGTGACAGAGGCAGTGGTCATTGTCAAATAGTAAGTTAAGTTTTTCTTGTTTTTCCTAAAGGTGGAAGATGGCGTTACTTTGTCAAAACCCAGCAATTGAAGGGTTTATTGCATCCTTATTGCGATAGTCGGATGCGAAGCAATAGGTCGTTGACGGCGGCGGTTGCGGTGGCTTGCTGTGGCAGGGGCGAAGTCTTGTGTGCGTTTTCCAGTTCACTTAGTAGTCGCTGGTATTCGCTTTGAAAAAATGGGATCCTTTGCGGTAACCGTTCACGGGTCGGTGCAAGTTTTTAGGCCGCTGCTGCTGTGCTTCGCTGAGCAGGCATGAGGGATGGTGCGACGTTGCCTGCGAACTTGGCTTCCATGGCATCGACCAGGTATTCGTAGGCGTTGCGATTTTGAAGCCGACATGTTTCCGAGATAGTCAGTCGGTGTTCTAAATAACGACTGCCAGCGGCGCCCTGCGTTGCGAAACTGAGTTTACGGTAGATCACCGCAGGACGGAGCGCCCGCTCGGCGGTGTTGTTGGTTGGCTCGCTCCCTTCAACCCGGGTAAATGTCCACAAGTGCCTCTCGCCGATCATACAACTCATCACAGAATCCAATCAGTTTCGCATTCCCGCTGAATCGACCGCGCAGCAGTAACACACGCATTTTTTCGCGGATTGGAATGACTTTGTTTTGGAACGTTCTCCATTGGATCTCCCCTGCTTTGTATCGCCGCCAACACTCAAACAGCTTGCGATGTTCTCGCATCAGGTCATGCCCCATTCGTTTGACTTTGCCATCGGAGGAGTCCACCAGTTTTTGAAAGTCTCGTTTCAGATGAGCCCAACACCACTGCAATCGCTTGCCATCGAGATACATCTTGGCCCGATCGCAGTTCAAAATGATGCCTTGGTAGTTTCCCACCAAAGACACCAACGATCGTCGGCTTCGGTCACCAAAGATTCCAAAGACCGTGAACATCGGTGCGACCGCCACCCAGAGCCACGCTTTCTGGCGTTTCTCTTTGGTCGGTGACTCGTCAACGTAAAGCTGCTTTTGATCGGCCAGATTGCCTCGAAGCTCTTCGTAAGGAATCGCGATCGAATCGCTCACAAGATTCTGGATTTTCACTGTCCAGGCGGCGCTACAGGGAATGTTCAGCAAGTCACCCAGGAACGATGACGCCCGACGCTTGCTCTGGCGAAAGTGTCCCATTAGCAATCCGGTGAAGGCGGCCAGTCGTGGACCACACTGGCCACTGGGAACCCCGTATGGCAGTCCAGCCTGCGTAGTGATGCCGCAGCACGGGCAGTGACCTCGGAAGAGTTGGTATTCGTCAATGATCGGTTGGATTTCGGGAAGATCCCAAACTTGATGCCGCGTGGGCGGCGTGTTGTCAGGTTGCAAGTCGCCACCACAGCGGCGCCAACCCTCGGGCAGGCAAGGAATGATGTTGGCGCAATCTTGACTGGGGACAAGGTCCCGCGAGTGCCGCTTGTGGCCTTTCTGTCCGCCTTGCTTACGTTTTGTACCTGGGACCGTTTTGCGTTTGGGCTTGGCGTGGGGATGCTCAGTGCTCGGAGGCACCGAAGAATTGCGTGGTGTCAGCTTTTGAATCTTGGCTTCCGCTTTGGCAAGCTTCGCTTCAACTTTGTCCAAGCGATCAAACAACGCGAGCACGAATGCTTTGACAGCGGGCGTCATCTCGGCTTCAAGTTCCGGCGGTATCTTGCTCATGCAAGTATTGGGACCGAAACGACACCTCCAAGTCCATACCGATTTCAAATTTCATTGCACCGGGCCGTGAACGGTTACCTCAAGGTCACACCGCAGGTCTTGCAAAAGCTAATGCGTCACAGCGCGACATCCAGACGACCATGCGGTACTACGTTGACATGGATTCGGACGATCTAGCGAAGGTCATTTACAGCGTGGGTGGGCAGCAGCCAAGAAATGAAAAAATCCGCTCAGTCTCAGTAGGTGGAAAACCTACAAAAACAGGCGGAATTTCACGATGGGGATGACAGGAATCGAACCTGCACTCCGTAAAGGAACTAGATCCTAAATCTAGCGCGTCTGCCAGTTCCGCCACATCCCCAGAATCACTTAGAGTTTCAAGCAAACGTACACACTTGCTCTTCACTCTTTGTGCCTAATACTATCGGAAAATCGCCGTTATTTGTCCAGTCCTAATTGCGTGACATTTCTGAATACTGCTAAATGCTTGATTCAGATTCTAGCCAGCAAAGGTTCACAAATCGTGTCACCTAACCATCAGATGTAAATATCGCGGGCAAGTTTGCTAAAAAGACGCGATAATCACTTGGAAATCTAATCGCTGGGCCGACTAAGGGGGCATGTAAGGAAGTTGGTCAATCTTCTTCCCCGGGATTCTTCGGTTTGGGCAACGAGCCGGCCGGGTCCAGGAGCGTGGGTTTGGGGCTGTCAGGGGCGGTCAGGTTCCGCAATTGACGAACTTGCCATTGGACGCTGGTTGGAAATTTCATTCGATAAATCTCGACTTGAACATCAGCCGAAGTCCATTTCTTCTGCCCAGAGCCATCTGTTAAGTGGAAATCGATGCGATAATGAGTGAACGCCTTTGCCATTCCCACCGTCGATGTGTCCACCGTATTAAGTTCGGGTTGGGGCGTAATTTTGGTTTCTGCACCGCTTTGGATCAGGTATTCAACGGTCCGAGTCTCACTAAACATCTGTTTCATGCCGGCCGGGGAAGGCGTCATCTCGACTGAAGCTACCGGGCGATCGGTTCGCTGAAAAAAATCCGTTAAATCGTCACTATCCTGGGGTCGATCCAAATATTGCATGCGTAGGCTGATGGCTTCTTCGATCTGCCCATCGGTGATTTTCCTCAGCCATTCTTGCGAATGTTGATCGGCCGTCCTTAATAGATGGTTTTGATAATTGGTTCTGGCGGATTGGGTCCAGATCGTGGTACTGATTGCCAGGAAGATGCCGACGTATGCCATCCAAGTGAAAGACGCCGGTTGCTTGGAGTGCAGGTAAACTGCCAGGATACCGGCAAACACAGCCAGGGCTCCCACCAAGCTAAGGCCTGGCAACCATATCGCACCTGAACCAATGACGCCAGTGATGAAGGATACGATCGCGGCTACCGATATCGGTCGATAATCCTGCAACCCATGTTCATCAGCCGATCCGTCCCAGTGTCGTGATTGTTCGTCAGGATTCATAGTCAATTTCTCAATCAATTCATCAGTCGTCGGAGGCTATCGGTTGACGCGAGGCATCGGCAGTTCACCAAATCGCTCGCGACGTTGTTGGTACTTCAAAGGCATCAATCCACGAGGATCGAAGACTCGTGCGTCCAAATTCGCGTCACTTGGGTGAGGAGCGACTCCGGGCAATAATTTGTAAGGTTGGGTATAGGCCTGAACAAGTGGCATTTCTCTGTATTCAGACAACGCGCCGCGAGATCGACTTTGAATAAATCCTAGCCATACTCGATCCGGCGAAACTAAAGTTCCTGCAGTCGCATTTCCATTGGGTGGTAGCGGCGCGGTCATCATCGTGAAGTGTAAAAAACAGATGAAGAACCATGCCGCCGTGCAGCTCATGATCGATCGTCCCACATTCTCAGTGATTGGATCAAAGCGTAGACGGACCGAGCTAAACGATTCTGTCAAAGAACGTATCACCAACGCCGCAACAAAGAACAGCAACCACAACGCGATTACGTCCCAGAGATAAGCGTACGACTTGGACATTGCACCCGAGGAGTATTCAAGTTGGTCGGCGACCGGTTCAAAGAACGCGCTGGCAAAACACGCTGCTAAGATAATGTTCACCGTGGAAATCAACGAACTCCAAAAACCCGTGAACCACAGAGCCGCGGCGACCACGATAAAAAACACTACTAGAATCAAAGTTTCCATGTTCGTGAACGCTCTCTAACTTGTCCAACAAAGCGAAGTCGCTTTGACACTGTGAATGATAGTCATATTTTGATCGGTGGTCTTGAACCGAGTCGGGCTTGTTACGATTTCAAGACCCGTTGAACTTCTTCGATACTGGTTTGCCCTAAGGCGATCGCAGCAATGCCTTCCTCGCGAAATGATCTTAACCCACGCGAGTGCAGGAATTCTTGCGATTCGTTGAGCGTCTTGCCACCATGGAGCACTTGCTTCAAATCGTCGTTGTTCTCTAGAACCTCGAACAAACCCAAGCGACCGAAATAGCCAACACCCTGGCAGAAATCGCAAGGTGGAGGCAAAACCGTTTGGCCTTTGGAATCGGTTTCGGCAAACATCATCGGGTCAAACGGTGCAAAGAATTCACGCACTCGGCCGACAGCGATTCCCAGTCGGGCCAGCGTCGCAGGATCGGGCTGGTAGGACTGTTTGCAATTATCACAAAGTCGCCGCACCAAGCGTTTGTTTACCACGCCAATCAACGCATCGGAAATCTCTTGCGGGGTTAAGCCCATGACCAACAGTCGATAGACCGCATCCAAAGCCGAGCGGGCGTGGATTTGAGCGACCAACAGACGTTCGTATCGTTTATTAGAGGCCAGCATCGACTGTAACATGCCCAATTCGCGAACATTGGGCACAAACACTGCGTCGGGTTCACGAAGCATCAGCTTATCAAGCGCAGCCTTGAAGCCCTGTTGGGGTTCGTATTCTATCGAGTTGACGTTGATGACGTCCGGTTCTTGTTGACCTTTTGGTTCCAGCGTTACATAGTCCGATATGAAACGGTCGCCGGCGGCCTTTACACCCATCCATAACGTACTTGCTCCGTCGCCTGGCAGTGTTGCAGAAATAATCAAACCGGTCTTGCGTCGGAAGAAACTGCGGACCATTTCAACGGCTTTGGGACGCATGCCCATGGTCGCCAAATCTTCCGGTGAAGGCCGAGGCAATTCGATATTGATCGCGACCCGTTCCCCTGTTGGGACCGGTTGGCATCGAACCTTGCATTTGTATTTCTTCAGAAACAATTCGGCAGTAAAACTTCCATCTTGCCGCTCGTCACGTTCGCGAAAATCTAGGTCCGCCAACTGCTTCAGAACGACCAACATGTAATCACCAGTCTGGCGATCCATCGGAGGCATGTCGCGCCAAATTCCATCAATTTGAAACCGGATCGTCGCGTGGTGTGCGGTAAAGTCTAAAGCAATCGTCTGCACCCAGTTTGCAAAGGCGTCGGCCAGTATCAGCACGAGGGTTGGGTAACCTGGGGCCGAAAGAATCTTCTCGCCATTGACCCACTGGGCTGCGGGCGTCGAACCGCCCGGCTTAAGTGTCATTGGAGGAAGTTCGACAGGTTCTTCCAGTTCCTGTTTTGCAGCCATAATTAGGGTAACCATTCTTCAGAGGCGATAAGTCTAGTGGGATTTAAGAACAGAGCCGTCGAGGGCTTAGCCGCAAGCACGTTTCAATTCTTCAAGTGTGGTGATGCCGTTTAAGACCAGGTGAAAGCCAGCATTCAATAGGCTTGGCGACCCCGTCTTTCTAGCCGCTTGAGCGATAGCATCGATCTTTGGTTGGGTCATTAAGACTTTTCGAATCGTGTCATTCATTTCGATAATCTCGAAAATGCCCGTTCGTCCGACATACCCAATGTCATTGCATTTGGGGCATGGAACGTATTCCTTGGGTAATTCCACGGGAATTTGCCGCGTACCATACAGGAAGTCTTGGTCTTTAGGATTGCCACCCAGTTTTTGGATCAAGTCAGCGCTGGCTGCTTTCTTTTCACGACAAGTTGGACAAAGCTTTCGAACCAATCGTTGATAGACCGCGCCTTTGATCGCCGCTGCCATTTCCTTGCGGTCACCCGCCGCTGCGTAAGCTCGCAAGATCGCTTCGGAGGCGCTCTTGGCGGTGAAACGTGTGACCGTTTTTCGACCGTCGGATTTGGATTCCGCCAAGAGAGCGTCTGTTAGTTTCGGGTCAAACAATTCAGGCACGATAAATCCACCGGCCTGCTTTAATGAATACTTTCGAACAATTTCAATGGCTGCCTGAGTGTCACCCACGGGGAACGTCTGACGACCAATGTTCTCCATGACCGTTTCGGTATCGCTTTCGGATACGACAGAAAACCAATCTCGCGTCCAACGATCGGCGGCTTGCAGTGCTGCTTTCCAAAGCGTGGTCACCCCTTGGCTGGGCGTCGACGACACAACATACATTCCGTCACCACCGAGTCCGATGCGAACGATCGCTGCCTGCTTGTCGTTCATCCCTAGTTCAGCCAACGTCATTACAACATCGTCGCCCGATTCAATTCGGAAGATACCGCGGTAATCATTTTGAGACGGTTGAGACGAAAAGCGGATGACTCGTTTTTCACGGTCTCGTTTGAGGCGGAATCCACCGTCTTGAGGTCGCGAAGTGATCGAAGGGTCACATCCGGCAATGATCTGAGCTGCTGCAATGACGCCTTGTCCGCTGACTGGATCCATTTCGCCAACCGGGTGCCAAAGTCCATCAATTTGCATTTGTACCATGGTTTTTTCACGGGTTACCACCGTGGCGGCAATGTCTGCATTGCGACGCAACGCATCCTGAAGCATGGCTCTTAGATCATTGAAGGCAGGTACTTGTTTCGCTTGGAAAAGCAATTGCTGAGGAACCTGTCCTTGTCCATGGGGAATGATTTCCAGCGGGCGTTTCTCTTCCTGAACTTTCACCAATTGCAGCGGGCCAGCAATCTTCCCAGTTGCAGAAACCGTCTTCCTCAAGGTCGCTTCGACCTGTTTATTCCGAGCGACAAAAAATAGTGTTGGGGGCAAGAAGCAGGTCAACGCAAACACAGGAAGCCCTGCCCAGAACCAGGGGATGCTGAAAACGCAGAACAAACCCACTAAGAATGAGATTACGAAAATCGGATTCCAGACCTCGGCTTTGGTTTGCAAATAATCCGCCAGTCGCAGCGCCTCCCGATTTGCATAGTCCGCCACCGCAATCCAGCTGGAAAAAACGACCGTGATCAGAACCAGTTTGTACCAAGCAAAATATCCGCCCGGGCCGCGTCTTAGGCCGTGTTGATCTGCACGAAAGAACGGGTCTTCACTTTGAGCATTCGCAGAACTGGTATCAACCCAGGCGTAAAGAATGCTGATCGCCAAAAAAGCCGCTAAGACCTGCCACGCTTGACGAGGATGCATTGCTTGACGAGGAATCCATGGGGTTCTACGGCGAAGTTCTAATTGATTCGGTATGCTATTGTCGCGATTCATAAATGACGAGATCAATTCATGCTGATGGTGCTACGGAAAATAAATCGACCCAATCCCGAGCGTAAGAGTAAGGCGGGTTTTCCCGTTTTTCGCTCGCTCGCTTGGGCTGGGTTCGATTCAGGTCGGACGCCAAAAAACGCAAAGCCTATGCAGGTATTTCCATCACATCGTTGGTTTGTGGAACCGTTGTCTACAATCAAGCAGCTTTAGGCAAAGCGGTTTGGTGTCCGGCGTCAGATGAGAAACTACAAGATACCCGGTTGGGAAACGGCGATACCCTTTAGCATCATCTTCAGCGTTTCTTTGTTCGGAGCAACTTGGAATGCAGTCGGGCGATCGATCAAGCCAATCTCGATCAAGTGATGCAGGCTCATGGTAAAGTCTTGCATTCCATCTTCAGCACCAATGCGGATCGCGTCGGGTAGCTTGTGATCGCCCTTCTCAAGAACCAGCTTCTTGATCATCGGAGTGAACGTCATGACTTCGCATGCCGGCACTCGACCCACCCCCTCTTTGATCGAAGGCAATAGTTTTTGCGCAACAATCGCTTTCATGTTCATGGCTAACGCGCTGCGAATGGCATTGTGCATTTCTTCAGGGAACAAGTCCAAGATACGACCAATGGTCGATGGTGCACTCGACGCGTGGATCGTGCCAAACACCAAGTGACCCGTCTCTGCAGCATGAATTGCAGTCATAAAGGTTTCTTCGTCCCGCAATTCACCCACCAAAATGATGTCAGGATCTTCGCGCACCGCATGCTTCATCCCCACACTAAAGTCCACCACGTCCATTCCGATTTCGCGTTGATTGATCAAACACTTGTTGTCGGTGAACACGAATTCGATCGGATCTTCCAGCGTCAATATGTGTTTGCTGTAGATCGTGTTGATGTAGTTGAGCATCGATGCAATGGTTGTACTTTTTCCAGAACCTGTCACGCCCGCCAACAGGATCATGCCTTGATCAAAATGGCAAAGTGATTCCATCACAGGCGGAAGGTTGAGTCCTTCAAAGTTCGGAATAAAGTTGTTCACGCGACGGGCAACCAAACCGATCTTCCCAAGCTGTTGCAGCATGTTGACGCGGAAACGCCAGTCAACACCATCAACATCGACGATGTATGCAAAGTCTGCACCGCCGGTTTGATCAAAGATCTTTCGGTTACGATCGTCCATCATCGGAAACAGCAGGTTTACCATTTCTTCGATTTCGATAATGCCACGATTCAATGGTTTTAGCGTGCCGTTGACTCGCACGATCGGTGGTTGCCCTACCTTTAGATGCAAGTCCGAACCCTTCAGCCGAACCAAGGCGCGAAACAATTTGTCGACCGCTTTTTCTTCCCGCTTTTTTGTAAAGCGATTGGTCAATTCCTCTAGGGTCGGAACACTGGCGGGGGCGTTTTCGACAGGGTCCGGCTTTTTGTGACTACTCATTACGATAAACTCCGATTTCAAACATTAATCCATTGAAGAGAGATCGATTCGACCTTTGACCAGACTAGCAACAGTACCACGGTTTCATGCAAGCGTTGCCTTTGCGCTCAACTGCAGGTGTTTCGCTTCAGGTACTGTACTCCGGTTTTCGCCAGTCAGTCGTTTTCACCCGGTTCACGATGGCAAAGCGGACCGGAAATTGACCTTTTGCCAGCTTCACTGTCAACTTGACATTGTAATCAATCCAACCGTCTGTCAGTTGCCGCAGATTCCCCAATGCCCAGTTTTCAAGCAATCCCGGTGGTTCGCAGGACGCCGGTCCTAATCATTGTGACGATCAATCCGCGAAATTCCATTGCCCGTCGCCCTGCCCCGAACGGATCGACAGCCTATGGATCCAATTCAGCTAAGATTTCCGCGGCTAATTGCTGCAATTTTGGAGGAAATGGAATCGCTGAACATTGGCCGATGGACATCGCCGCGGTGGACAGTTGGCGACGCGCGGCTTCCAATTCAGCGTCTGCGTACCGCCGGATCACTTGCTGATTCCAAAGATCGATTCTGCAGTCACCTTGGGATAAGTCAGCTAGGAATTGGCAAAATTCTTTGCGAATGGCTGATTGATCAGTGTTCATCGCCCGAAACTACATTTCTGGAAGAAGGATCGAAGATTGAGTTGCAAAATCATCAGAACATAAAAAGTTGTATCGCAGCAGTGTTGAGTGCCGCTAATCGAGTCGATCGAGTTCAAGATTTTATCAAATGGCGAAACAAATGTATGGTGACCTTAAACCGGCCTTTGGGAAACCCAGGCGTTGCAACGGTCTTCCCTGGTGGTTTTGATCGCAAACTGGGATTGCCCGCACTAAGTCAAATGAATGTTCGGATGGTTGACTGGCTAGGCAATTTGCTGCTTTATACGTTGCCCAAGGAAAGGTTGCTTCAAAGTCGGACGCTAACTCCCATCGACTGCATCACTTCTTTGGCCTGCCTGATCGTATACTGTCCTGAGTGAAAAATGCTGGCAGCCAGAACCGCGCTGGCGTTGGCTTGCGTGACGACCTGAGCCAAATGCTGAGCGTTGCCTGCACCGCCGCTGGCAACCACTGGGATGCGAACGGCCTGTGCAACCGCGGCGGTCATTTCTAGATCATAACCGTCGCATGTGCCATCGCGATCCATACTGGTTAGTACAATTTCGCCGGCGCCCATCGATTCCATTTGTTTGGCCCAAGCGACGGCTTCTAAGCCGGTGGGAATGCGACCTCCGTTGATGTGCACTTCCCAAATAGTCTTCCCATTATGAACGGTCCGCTTGGGGTCAATATTTACAACGATGCATTGATTCCCAAAACGTTCGGCGGCGTCTTCGACGAATTTTGGATTGGTGACCGCCGACGAATTGATGGACACTTTATCACAGCCTGCATTCAACAGGCGGCGAATATCGTCAATCGTGCGAATACCGCCACCAACGGTTAATGGCATGAACACTTGGTCGGCGGTTCTTTGCACAACGTCGACGATAGTGTCTCGCTGTTCATGGCTGGCGGTGATATCCAAAAATACCAATTCATCAGCGCCCTGCTGTTCGTACATCGCGGCCACGGATACCGGGTCGCCCATATCGCGAAGGTTCACAAAGTTCGTCCCTTTGACGACTCGACCGGCTTTCACGTCCAAACACGGAATGACTCGAACCGTAAGCATAAAAACAATCCAAACCCATAGGAAACATTTCAAACGCGGGCAGTTGAATTCTTATTCATCCTGGAAGTCTGTCCGCCGGTGGTGAGGTGGGCATTGTAAATCAAGGGGGTCGCGACACAACCGCGCGACCCAACCGAACTTGACGTTTTTCGCCAGTAAACGCCAGTAAACGCCAGTAAAATTGCCAACAGCCGCCCCGTTGTCTCCCAGATGGCAATTTAAAGTGTCTTCCCCTGGGCAGTCGCGCTGGCGTTGTTCTTTTTGGCTACAATTTAAGGCGACACCAATTAAGGCGACACTTTCTTGTTATTCCAGCTGCGAGATCCTGAATGATGAAAATTGCTTCCATTCTGGCGACGATTATTTTATGTGCGTTGCCTACATCCACTTTCGCGCAAAAACCAAATATCGTGCTGATTTTTGCGGACGATCTGGGTTGGAAGGACGTTGGGTATCAGGGTAGCGACCTGATCGAAACCCCCAATATCGATCGGTTAGCGACCCAAGGAATGGTTTTCAGTGCAGGTTATGCGGCGGCCGGAAACTGTGCCCCTAGTCGTGCCTGTATGTTGTCTGGCACTTATACGCCAAGGCATCAGGTCTTTGCTGTGGGCAGTACCGATCGAGGGCCAAAGCATCTTCAACGTCTGATTGCGATACCCAGTCGTAACGGCCTGCCCGAAAGCAATTTTACTTTGGCCGAAGCATTGAAAGCCAACGGCTACGCGACGGGACACTTTGGGAAGTGGCATTTGGCAGGCAAGGATGGGTCGTTACCAACGAAACAAGGATTCGACGTTTCTTATGATTCGTTCGGCGAAGGCGAATTGGAAGAAGGATCCGAAGGCAATAAGGCGGGGCCACAGTCGGATCCCAAAGGTGTTTTTACGTTGACCCACAAAGCTTGCCAGTTCATCCAAGACAATAAAGACAAACCGTTTTTCTGCTACTTATCTCACCATGCAATTCATTCGCCACTGCAGGGGCAAGTAGAAACCGTTGCTAAGTTCAAAGCGAAAGTTGTGGGAGGCGAACATACGACCGCCAAGTATGCGGCAATGACTTACGATCTGGATGCCAGTATCGGTATCTTATTGAAGAAGTTGGATGAACTTCAGTTGGTCGACAATACGCTACTGGTATTCACCAGTGATAATGGTGCCACGCAGCAGTCGTCGCAAGAACCGCTTCGGGGAAGTAAGGGCGGGTACTACGAGGGGGGGATTCGTGAACCATGGATTGTCCGTTGGCCCAAAGTAGTCAAACCTGGAATTAAATGCGATGTTCCGGTAATCAATGTGGACTTGTATCCAACGTTTCTTGCCGCAGCTAAAGCAGGCACTCCCGAAGGGAAAACACTGGACGGTGAAAGTTTATTGCCGCTTCTGATGGGGGAAGGTTCCCTAAAACGAGAGGCCATCTTTTGGCACTTTCCAGGCTATTTGAATGGGCCCGTGATTCGCGGGCGTCAGCTGGACGTGGTAACCGGGTTTCGTTCACGGCCAGTTAGTGTGATCAACAAAAGCGGTTGGAAACTGCATCTGTTTCATGAAGAGTGGCAATTGGATGGGGGCGGAGCTGGCTTGCCAGTCAACGGAGCTGTTGAGCTATACAATTTGAATCAGGATATTGGCGAGCGTACCAATCTAGCGGAAACGGAAGTTGAGAAACGTGACGAACTGGTTGGCGATCTCTTGAAGTGGTGGCAGTCAGTTGATGCCGCAGTCCCTACCGATCCCAACCCAGCTTTTGATCCTGCCGCGATAGAATCCAAGCAGAAGCGAAAAAAGTCAAGAAACTAAGCCAGTCAATCACAGGCACAGTATTCAAAATGTGGCGGCTTCTGTTTGAGTGTCGATCGCTGATGACAGAGGTTGCATGTGCAATGAAAAAGGCCCGGGCAAAGTTTCCTTCGCGCGGGCCTGAGTTCATAGTTCGAAATTTGGGTACGATCGCTAACGTCTTATTTCCCAGTCTGAACGTTCAGAATTAGTTTGATGTTGGCAACCGGTTGTTGAGGGTGGTTGGTGATCAACTTAAGGATGTGCTCGGTCTTGCCTTCGGTCATTCCAGTGGTGGAGAATTCGACTTGGTGCACTTTTTTCCGGGTTCCATCCAGTTTCATTTCAATCGGGCAACCATCGCACGAAAAGTCGACGATTTGAAATTCGGAGCTGGACGCCATCAAAATTTTCTCAAGGGTGGTGTCGCCTTCGAATACATTGACTTCGATGGTGTCGGCTACGCGAATCGGCTGAACAATGTTCGCATTGATCGACACGGGAAACGACTTCAAGTTCAGATCGTTCGTGTAAACCGTGATCACATCCAGCAATTGACCCACCGGGCTGTCTTTGGCGATATCCGTTTGCAATTCATACTCAACCCGCCCGTTTTGACGAAGCAGTTCGACGACTTGAACATTAATATCTTTGTTTTCACATTTGGCTTCGGTGATCTTCCAATCGCTTCGACCAGCGTATAGGACCTTGACACTGTTGGTCCCGCCCTCGGATGCGATGACTTTGGGCATTTCTACGGATTCGGGATGAAGTACTACGTCCTGGCGGATGTACCCTCTGACGCTAAGCAAGGCGGTCGCATAAGAGTCGCCCTTCTTCATGGATACGTTGAGCGTAGCACCGCGTTGTCCGACAAATTTCTTGGTTTGGAATTTAGCCGCAATTCGACCCTCTTCCCCCGGGGCCACCACCTTTGTCAAAATCTCTGGTTTGGTACACGTACAGGAAACCGACACACTCATGATCTCGATGGGTTGGTCCCCTTCGTTCTTGAACGAGAAAACGTGCTCTGCCTTAGCAGCGCGGGCAACCGTTCCAAAATTGTAGTCTTTTGCTTCAAACAACCCCTGAGCCCAGTTTTGATTCTGAACACCGGTTGTTTGCGAATACTGCGGTTGATAGTTTTGCGAACGGAAGTTTTCCGCGTTCACAATGTGACTGGAACCTGCGAGGTCGGCAGCAATTAAAGATGTGGCGACCGCAACAATGGTGGAGATTTTTTCTAATTTGAACATCGAACAATACCCTTCCAAACAACTAACCGAAAATTCCCGTGAACCCGCAGCACTTCCAGCGAAATCAAACTGTTGAAGTCAAACGATCGCATTGCTGTGATTTAGATAGGTAAGTAAGAAAGTGAAATGCGATAGCAACACGACCTTTGAAAGTCGATGCAATCTCTGCCAAATTACCTAATGACCACTGTTACTCAGTACAACCGCGAACCCGAACAATCGTCAACAAAAACAACGCAAAGCAAAAACAAACGTCAAGCAAAAACAAACGTTTGACGACTTACTCTCCAGAAAGCTGTTAGGTACCTGAAAGTGTACGACAACAGAATCAATCAGGACACAACAATCGGCCAGATAGTTGGATTCCAATTCGACATCAACCAAAAATCACGAACGATCGCTAAACCTTAACGCAGGTGTTCTTCCATTGCCAATCATAACCTGGGGCGATTTTTTTGCTAATACCGATTTCACCACCCGCAGGAGGTCATGCAGTGTAAATGCGTACTGTACTGAAGCAGAAATTTGGCTTGGGTGAGACAGTTAGTAATCGGTTTGTTCCACCAAGCCCAAGTTTACCTTGCGATCGAGATGAGTTGGACTGACTTGGAGTAGCTTAGCGTAGTTCTTCTAAAGGAGGCAGGCCAGGAATCAGACTTTTTGGCTGACTGTCGGGGTGTGGCGTTAGGATCAGGGTTACGTTTTTTTCATCTTGGCCCTGGCGAACCAATAATTTGATCTGGTCACCGCTGATTCGTTGTTTGACCCAATTTTGCAGGTCCGTCTGACTTTTGATCGGGCTTCCATTGACTTCTAAAAGGATGTCACCTTTTTTCAAGCCGGCCTTTGCTGCGGCCGAATCTTTGATTGCTCGAACCACTTGAACGCCGGCTCCGTCGGGATTATCCAAGACGGTCACCCCAATGATCCCAGGAAAAATATCAATTCCATCTTTCATTTGTTGGACCCACCAGTCCATCTTGTCCAGGGGGATCGCGAATCCAATTCCCGAATCGTACCACTCCACTCCAGCACTGGCGGACAGGCCGCCGGGGCTTAGGGGAACGCATACCCCAAAGATTCGTCCTTCAATATCAATCAAGGGTCCGCCATAATTTGCGGGGCTGGTGTTCGCATCGGTTTGAATCGCTCGGCCGCCGATTCGATTTTTTGCGCTAATAATCCCCAGCGACATAGCCGGTGTTTGGTCACCGTATCCCACACCCAGACTGATCGCGTAACGTCCGACTTCGATTTCATCCAACGGGATAAATTCGGGTGTCGGAAGCCCCTTCACGTCATCAATTTTTAGGAGACATAAGTTCCGCGTGAGGTCTTTGCCCAACATCTTGGCAACCTGGCGTTTTCCATCGGCCAGGATGACGGTGATGATTCGCGGGCTGTTGGCAAAGTTAAAAAGGCTAGTCACTACCAATCCGTCTTCGCTTATTACAATTCCAGTCGTGTTGCCTTCACCTTGTTTGCGAATGCCACCAATCACGCCCGCTGTGGTAGTTACTCCGCCAAAGGATTCGATGGTTACCAAGCTGGGCCTTACTCTCTTGACCGCAGCGCGGGTGGCGTCGGGAATGGCGAAGAACGCTTCTGATGGGTCAGCGTCTAGTTCCGCTAGTTCCGCATTGGTTTGCTGAGTGGCGGCTTCCTCTTGAGCCATTGCAATCGACGTCTCCCTACCGCCCAAGCTAATCAAGCCAGCTATACAGATAACGGTGAATAGGGAGCCTCTTAAGCGAATCATCATTTTTGATTCTCCTTGATGTCTTTGCCCGTTTCGGAGAGGTCTTCTTGGGGCGATTTAGGTGATGACAATACAAATCGCATCAGTTTGGAACCGCGGGCCACGACTACGATTGCATCACGATCATCGGTGATCGTTGGCAGTAAATTTTGATAGTCTTTTACCGAATTGACTTTTTGACCATTGATGGAAACCACCAGGTCGTCGGAGCGAATGCCCGCGTTTTTTGCCGGACCGCCAGACGCCACTTGATCCACATAGGGCGACGCACTGCGACCGCTAAGGGTAAAGACCTTGATGCCAAGGTCCATGGGTCGGCCACCAGTCGATACTGCAGCGATTTCTGCCGGAGACGATTCGTCGTTCAAAAATTGAAGCAGCTCCACTTCGGGAACTGCGTAATTCAATCGAGTGTTGGTTTCACTGCTGTCGATGATTTTTCCAATCATTCCTACCAGATCGCCATTGCGGTCTACGACTGCGCCACCGGCCGCACCTGGATTGCTGGTGATCGCGTCCAGCAAAACCAGTGGCCCGGAATAGGCGACGTCGCGTTGATTTAATTTGGCGTCGATACTGGTGCGAAGCGAAATAACACCCATCATCACACTCAGCGGTTCATCTTTGTCGGCAACTTTAAACGCGTTGGCTACGGCTACAACCCAATCGCCCTGCTGGCCAACCGGTGATGAGTCCAGCTTAAAATGGTCCGGCGTCTGTTTTTCGATTTGTAGTAGCGACAATTGCAGGCGACGATCGCGACGAATGACGGTTGCCGGATACGACTGGCCGTCGCACAACATCACTTGAACTTGGCTGCCGTCTAGGAAAATACCCTGAGTGGAGATGATCTTTCCGTCGTCTGAGACCAGCATCCCGCTGGCATAGGCTTCAACGTTTCCGGCACCGGCCCCAGTCACTTTGACCAGTTTTTTCTGCGTTTGATCAATGACGGCTTGGAAACGATTTAATTGGCCGAAAGTGACTGACGAAAAGTAAAAGCCCAACGCAATTGTCGTCGCAAAGATTAGCAGGGGATGCAATGAAGCTTTGACCAAAGTTCGCGTGCTTGTTGAGAGGTTCATGAGCGTCACTTGTCACCAATTCAGAATTCAGCATTGGCCGTTGGTTGGAGAACGGCCCAAATGAATGCCTAAGTTTACTGGGATTTGGTTTCTTCTGTCGACTGGATGGACTGGGTCTTTATCAAAAGCACCACGTCTTCAAATAAACCAGACACCAACGTTCGATGTGTCGGCCAGGACCCGGCGGCATTGGTTTCCCATTGATCGTATCGCACTGCCCCCAAGCCATAGCGACCGTTTATGTCTTCACTTGATTTGCACAAAGTCGAATGCGATTGCTGGGTCCAATCGTCCAGTTCTAACCAAATGTAGAAGGGGCTGTCTTGGGAACCAAGTCGCAAGCGGCATGTAATCTTATCTGCGACCTTATCCACACCATCCATGGTGGTTGGGCCCAGCGTTTTCAAGACTCGTAAATCAAATAATGACGCCAACAACATTGCTTGGGAACCCATTGCCGAAGACTTCAGTTCTTCAACGCCGACATCCTGCCATTGGTACTTCCCGGCTTGATCAACCGTTGCCGCAGACCACTTCGCTTGGTCAAGTCTCCACGCGTCCCACTTCTCTTTGCGTTGGTTATCCACCCAGTTCATCTGGGCCAACAAATAACCCTGCTTAATGGTCAATTCCCAGTTGCCGATTTCCTGCTGGTCAACGCTCCAAGTTTCTGTCACTTGAAACCCATTGCCGTCCAGCAGTTTGCCTTGGTTTTCCTGAAGTGTGGCCTGCCACCTTTTCAAGCAAACGTTCGCATTATGTTGGTTGTTAGTCGAATTCTGTATTTCTCCCGCGGTGGCATTCATAAATTGGAATAACTGTTGCTTGCTATTTTCAATTTGTTCTTGCAGAGGAGTGTCTTTGGGAACACTGTCTTTGGCGTTGGGTTGAGTGCCAGGTTTAGGTTCGCCCTGGTTTTGCTGCGGGGCGTCTTTTTTGGGCCCTGGCACTGGTGTGTCTTGGGGGGCGTTCTCTTTGATTCGGACGGGTGGTGCTTCTGCCTTAGGGTATGGCAGGCCAACTAATCTTAATCGAATCTCAGATTCGCTTCCGTCTGGTTTGCGGATCTTTAATTGTGCGGGCCAGCCTGCTGGCAGTGTGCAAACAAGGTTCGTGAACTGATTGGCTGATTCGATTTGGATCGTTTCAAACTCCAGCAATTCATCGCCCAGGCTAAGTCCCAAATTACCGATTTCAGCATCTTCATAGATCGCTGAACAGATGACTTTTCCGTCTCGATCTTGAAAGACGGCATCCAGTGTGCCGTGCTGAATAAGTTTCGTTGCCATCAGTTCGGGTAAGAAATTTCGGCACTGGTTGACCGAAATCGCGTAACCAAGCCCCACGTTCACGCGGCCTCGTTTCTTAAAGTCGAAGCTGGCCCGGCCGTTGATCCCAATCAGTTTTCCATCGATATCAAAGAGCGGTCCACCGGAATTGCCTGGATTAATCGAGGTGTCCACTTGAATGCAGTTTCCGTAAACCAAGAGCGTGTCTTGCATCCCCGGTTGGTACCTTTTGACGCCACTGACAATTCCAAAGGTGACCGTCGGTTGATAGTCTTCGGCCAGCGTGAATGGGTTTCCCATCACCAACGTCCAGTCTCCAACGTTCACCTGGTCCGAATCGCCCAACGCAACGAACGGAAAAAGATCGTTCGCTTGTTCCGGTATTAACTGAATCAAGGCCAAGTCGCCGCCTGGGTCATTGCCAATCAACTTCCAACGGTACAGTTTCCCATCGGCTAGTCCGCCATATCCTTCAACGCCAGCGGCGGCGATTACGTGATGATTGGTCAACGCTAAGCCGCTAGGATGAATCAATACGCCTGACCCGCCACCCTGACGTTCCAGTCCGAAAACCGCCACCACGGCCGGCCTTACCTTTTCAATGGTTCGGATGCGTCGTTGTTCCAATTGACGAACCAACGCGATCTTTTCGACTAAAGTTTGGTCCGTTTCATCGGTCCAATTCGCAGAAGATGGATCGATAGCAATTTTTGGACTGCCGCTGTTGGTAGATAGTTCGTGGGTAGATAGTGCAACGTATCGGGCTACCGACCGGGCAGGCACTGCTTTCTGGTCGGGATCACTGCCGCTGGTATTGGCAACATTTTCCGGCCCGCCGGGCCCATCCGCCGCATCTCCACTCATGAAGATGTCCGTCGAGAACAGACCGATCACGAAAAAGATTACGAACATCAAATGTTGGACAACTTCGCGTTTGGTTTCGTCTGACATTTATGGCTGCTCTTGATAACAATTCGATGATTCGTTCATAAACTTTCATCGTGCAAAATAAAAGGAACGGACTATTTTAGTAGGCGAATATCGGCCCAGTCGACCCAGTCGGAGAGATCCAATAAGGGGCCAGGTTCGACCAACAGTTCAAGTTTTGCAGCGGACTGAAGTTCAAGGTTAAATGCAACCGCAGGTTGCCCGCCTTTGAGATCCGCTGAAAAAACCTGAATGCCGTCCAGCAAGATTGAACAACGGCAATCCCCATGGCCATCCGTCGCTTCATCGATGCCGACATAACCACTCAGTTTCGTAAACTCTGGGGGCAAATTAAAGATCATTCGACTTCTTGCGTGGGTGCCCAATCCCTTGCTAAATTCGCGGATGGCAACTTCGTCAGTGGTGGCTGTGATGCGCAATTTTAGGCTTGTGCCCACGACGCTTTTGTCGCGTTGGTTTACCTGTTTAGGGGCGAGAATGGTTTCTAATTGATCAAGTTCCGCTTCCAGGTCCGATACATAAAGCACTCGATCAGATTTGATTTCGACCCAATAAACTTGTTCCATGGGCAACGTTGTTTTTTGCTTGCCCCAGCCAATGGTCCATTTGCCTTGGTCGGCGGTTAGCGAATCGGCGATCATTCGCGATCGATCGATCGTCGTTACCAGATACTTTACGGGCTGAGACGATTCTAGTTTCGCGGGTACAATCGCAATGACTCTGTCCAGGCTGACATTGCGACTTTGATCTTCATAGTAAATCGTGACTTCTGTTTTGCTAATCGCTTCGACAAGTCCAGAGACTGTGCGAGGTCCTTTGCTGGTGCTAACCAGCAAGCGGTCGGTCTCACTTGAAGGTTGCTCCAGCATCGTCTTCAACTCGGCTTCGGCTGTGACACGTTGGTAAATGATGGAGGCAACATCGGTGATGGGGTAAAGGATGTCTGCAAGATCCGTTGCGAATCTTAGTCGCCCATCCGTCATCGTGATTTCACGAACATTCAAGACACCGCCCTTGCGAAGATTTACAATCGTGGTGGTCGGATCGTCGCCAAGTAACGAACTTTGGGTGCGCAGTTCACGGAATTCATCCAAGGATATTGTTGAATTATCGTTTTTTGTGATGGCACCTTTTTCTGCGATGGACTGGATCGTGAATTGTTCTTTGGTTCCATCTAGTTGAATCGCACTGACTTGTTGACTCCAAACAAGCGAACGTCCTGCGCTGCCCGGGAAACTGCCAAGGCTTTGACTTCCTACCATCACCAAGGTCAGTAGCAGCGCCTTGAAAATCAGCTGTATCGGTTGGTTTTGCCACATCGCTAAACTCGCTAATATCCCGCGTGTTACCCTCTTTAGGTACACTTGATCTTTGTGGCACAGTCGCCTGAATCCTAGTTTCATTGTACCCAATCCCGGTCACCAAGTGTGGAATTGATTCCAGGCAGAATGTGGGCTTGCCCGTTTTTATGGATGTTGCGCCTGGGGAGTCTGTTCTCTTGTATTTTGGTTGGCTGGTCTGCTCCGCTGCTTCAGGCCATGCGATAAGAACATTCGGAGATCTTCGAATTCCCTTTGGCCGTTTTCCCAATTCAAGCTGATTCGCTTCAGCTGGCTTAAGTACTGCGTAGCTGGCGCTGGCTGCGCCGGCCCAAAAAAAAGCGACCCCCAGTGACTACAGGGGGTCGCCAAAACGATTGCGTTGTCTCCGAACCAGGATTTAAAGATCCTAAGTTCCGGAGTAGTGAACTAGGGTCGCTGCGAACCGTCGCTCATTTCACGATAGTATCGTTCAATCAGCTTGCGATATTCTGGTGGCAACTTCTCCTTCACCGCCGTGTTGGCTGGATCGCGATCCCGTTCTCGCAGTTGACTCCAAATACTGATCGGGCCATTATCAAACGATTGTTCGGTTGCTGAACCGTTCGAGTTGCTACTTTGCCCTGGCGATTGACTTTTACTAGGTTTTGGCTGTTCGCCCGGTTTTTGTCCAGGTTTCTGCGACTCGCCAGGCTTGTTGCACTTGCCACCTTTCTTGCAATTGCTGCATTCTTTCTTCTCCGTCTCTTCGATCAATTTGTTCAAGATCGAAACGACCTTCTCTTGCTGCACCTGAGTCTCCTGGCCAGGTTCGCTAAGTCCCAAGCGGCGTTCGGAATACCCCATTCGCAAGTGAGCGTCTTCCAGCGTGTCCTTTTTGATTTTTTCTAACTTGACCAATTGGCTATACGCACCCATTTTCAGGCGTTCGGGAGCCGAAGCATCTTCTTGCAGAAAGCGAATTAGATTTTCCATTGCCGCATCGGTTTGCAGCAAACCCGCTTGTGCTGTGCCCAGATAAAATAGCGATTCTGTTTCACGCAACGAATGGTCTTTCAATTCACTGGACAATTTTGCCAAAGGCGCCACTGCGTTTTCGTGTTGGCCCATCAGCAAGTACGCACGGCCCAAGAAGAATGAGGCATCCGCAGCCAGGTAAGCGTTCTCGCTGGAGGTTAACTTTTGCATGGCGTCTAAGCCAGTCGCCAAATCGTCGTTGTCCAACGCATCTTTTGCCGTGCGGTATTCGGGATACGCGATCATCAGGCATTGGGTAACCGCGTCTTTAGTCGACGTGCCATCAGCTACCATCGCGTCAAACTGCTTCACAATTTCGCTCTTGGCCGTTTCAGAAACCAACGCGCTTTGTTTGATCGATTCTAAAAATGAATCGGTCGATGCACCTTCCAGAGCAAATGTCGAACCGACATTCGCAATTCCAAGACCAGTTGACAATGTGCAAACGGCAGCCAATCGAAGCCACTTTCTTGCGGCCAAAAGCTTTGAGAATCGATTGATTAATTGAATTGCCATTTTTCGTTCCTTAAAAAACTAACTCGCGAACGCTACCTATCCCTTCGGGCACAACAAATAATTCGATCACGCCCAACAAAAGGGTAACCGGTTGCCCGAACTTCCGTGTCTTGGATTTCAATGTTTTTCGAATCGCATCCAAGTAAGCAATTCTCTTTACGTGTTCCCAGTGGTTACTAAAAAGGCAAGGGTGTAATAACACAAAGAAGTGAAGACGCACAGGTGTTAAGCAGTGTCAACATCCTGCGATCACTTCCAATGCTCACCCCCATGAAACCCTTACCCCCATGAAACCCTTACCCCCATTAAATTCTTGCCTTCACCCAACAGGTCGTCTTTTAACGACTTGCTGCAGCACCAGGCAATCCAAGCACGGAGCAGACGGTTCAAGCATTCACCGCCAGCGTCAACTTCTAAACCGAAGTTAGGTGGGAGGGGACCGCTCGAAAACCGACTTCTCTCTAATTATTCAAAAATTCTCTTGTCAACGCAACCTTTAAAGTGTCGGAATGTTAGGTTACCCCGGCGCAGCCCAACCGTAACAAGATTATCGGAGAACGCAGGAAAAACGTTACTTTCTGCCTAGAATAGGGCCCCATTTCCGCGTCGGGCGATGGAAACAACGATTTTGCGGGGAATTCTGCCCCGTTACGCAGACATATTCAGGTTTGCTGGCATGCGTCACAGGAGCAGGAAACGGAAGTGTCTGCCACCTATTTACCCTAAATCACCACTTGGTAGTTAATTATTTCCCGGTTCACCATTTCCGGGTGGATCATTCTTGGGGGCTTCTTCGGGTTCACCTTCAGGTTCACCTTCGGGTGGCTGATTTGGATCGCCGCCTTGTTGCTGGCCGCTTTCAATTAATCGTTCGGCCATTTCACTAATGTCTGATTGCCGCGTGGACAGCTTGGACAGTTCCTGATTGATCTGATCCAAGGGTAACATCTTTTGATCGTCCATTTGATTGATTTGTCGCGTCTTTCGATTGACTCGCAATTGAGCCGCTCGCAACATCTTCAATTCGGCAGAGCGTTTGACCAGCGGTTGGTCACCTCCGCCGCCTCCACCTCCGCCTCCACCTCCGCCGCCTTTGCCCTTGTTCTTGCTTTGTTTCAAGGCGTCCAGCAATTCTTCAAGCGTGGATTCGATTTCACGATGAAGCAACTGAACCAGCGGACCCGTTTGACGATCGCGCAGTAAGGTAGAGGCTTGGATCATATCTTCCTTCACTTCTACTACAATTTCAGGGAAGACAACGCTGGTGCCATCTTCCAGCAACAAGTCATAAGCCAATTGGCAAAGTTCGGCCAGTTCTTCCTGTTGAGTGGACAGGCTAACCAGCGAAATCCGATCGCGAACGGTTCGCTTTTCGAGTGAAACAAACTTGTCGTTCAAAGTTTCCGTCTTGCCCCGCAAGTCCTGTTGGCGAAGTAGCATCTCGCGAAATCTCGCTTCCAGTCTCGCCAATCGCTCTTCACGTGTCTCCTGTCGCAATTGATTCAATCGTTCTTCTACTTCTGCCAAAGCCGTCTTCAGTTCCTCCTCGGCTTTTTTCTGATTTTGATTGGCTTGTTTTGATTCGTCTTTGTTCAAATCCTCGGCGGCTTTATCCATCGCTTGCTTGGCTTGATCGACATTCTTCTGTCCTGATTTCTGATCGCCTTGCTCTTTGTTGGCGTTTGGATCTTGCGAGTTTTCGTCTTTGCTGGGCAGTTTGGCCTGTGCGATTTTGTCTGACAGTTCTTTGGTGCGATCGGCCAACCGACGTTGTTCAGGCGACAAGCGTTTTATCGCCTCTTCGGGAAGTTGCAGCAAACGTCGACGTTCCTGTTCTAGGGTGTTTCGAGCTTGCTTCAGGTCTTCGATCGCTTTTTTCTGCGAATCGGCCGACTTTTTGTTTTCGCCTTCGGACACTTGTCGTTCGGCTTCTTGCTGGCTTTCAGCCGCCTGCTTCAATTGCTGGGCCGCTTTACCGGTGTTCGATTGATCCTCAGGTTTGTTCTCCTCAGGTTTCGCTTCGCCCGATTTCGCTTCGCCGGGCTTGCTTTCTCCTGGTTTACTTTCTCCGGGTTTGCTTTCTCCGGGTTTGCTTTCTCCGGGTTTACCTGGACCCGGTTTACTTTCACTTGGCTTACCTTCACTTGGCTTACTTTCGCCCGGTTTACTGTCTGTGGGCTTACTTTGACTTGGTTTGTTTTCGCCCGGTTGGGCTTCGTCTGGCGGGTCGGTTTTTGGTTTGTCGCTGTTGGGCTTACTTTGAGTGGGTTTATTTTCGCCCGGTTTGCTTTCGCCCGGTTTGCTTTCAGTGGGCTTGGGCTGTCCGTCTTCGCCGGGGTTGGGGTTCGTTTGTGGATCGCCGAAGAAATTTTCCAAATCGCGAGCCACTTCAAGGGTTTTTTTGCGGATTTGGAATTGATTTTCAGCGGCTTGATCCTGAGCTTTCAATCCGCCTTTGGAGCCTTCGGTCGCTTTCTGCAAGTCGGCCTGTTTACCAATCAGGTCGTCAATTTCCTTGACCGCCGCCTTCAGTTTTTGATCAACTTTTTCGCGATTGGAAAGCTTGAACGTTTCGCGAGTCTTTTGGTTTTGATCCTTCAAGAGATCTTTGATGTCTTTTTTGACCTGTTCCAGGAAATTGATTTCGTCATCCTTTTTCATGCGATTTGAATCGTCATTAAGTAGCAGACGAACCAAATTCTCCAGTTCGGAAATCACTTCCGATAGCGTCTTGTCGGCTTGCGTCAGCTGGCCCGCATCTAGAAGGGTTGCGACCTCTTCCATTCGTTTGCCAATGAGATTTTGCTTGGCTGTGTTCAATGCGACGATCAAGCGATCGGCTCGTTCAGGCTGACTGGCCTTCAGTTTTTCAGCCATGGTCATGAACTGCGATTCCAACTGAGTCCATCGTTGCTGGACAGCACGTTGGCGTTGTCCCAATTCGCTTTTGCGGTCGGTCTGTTGGTCGTCTTGAATTGCGGTTGCACTCGTCGTCAACGCCGGAGGCGAACAAAGTGCAGGCGTTAGCGGTTTGGCATCGGCACCGGCCAGGAAGAACATTTGAATGATCACAGTCACGCAACAAGCGGCAACCAGCATTGAAGCCTGCGCGACCTTGCCATGAAATCGCGGCACGATCCGCGAATCAACAACCGACAGCTTTGCCCTTTTCCAATTGCAGTGGGTGAGGGTTGCTGATTGGCTTGTGTTGGTCTTCGTTTGTTTCATCGCAATTATCCTTGCCTATGAATTGGCCAGTCAAAAGCAGACCCCTGGGACTGTCCGCATTCGCTTTATTCTAACCGAACTGTATCTATTGTCGTCTTTCGCCCAAGTTGCCAGCACGCCAGTTACCAGCACGCCAGTTACCAGCACGCCAGTCTCTTGTGCCTACCGTGGGTACTCTGCTGCGTCTTTGCTATTTTCGGACGCGCCAAAGGTTGGCTTCTAAAATCAATAATATTTCTAGTCAAAGATTTCGTCGATTGCCGAATCGTTACGCTTCTTCTCTTCGGCCAGTTTTTTCAATCGCTGTTCGTCATTCTTAATCGCAATGACGGTGTTGACGATCTCTTGGAAGCTTTGGGTTCGTTGCATGGCTTCTAGGACGGCGTTCAATTTCTGAAGCACCTCCTCTAATTGTGGCAAAACCGAATCGATGCTTGCCTGCATTTTTGGCTCATCACCGACCGTTCGCGAAACCAGTTCCATTGACCGATCCACAAGCGGCATTAGGTTACGATCAATCGAATCTAAGGGCCGCACAATTTGCTGGTCAATTCTTAACGACAAACTTTGGCCTTCGTCCATGTTCTCTAACCCGTTGTCCAGGCGATTGTTGCGGATTTCGTCCAGAAAGCCGCGGAATCGATCGGTCACTTGGACCAACAGAGTTCCGACTTGATGCTGATTGCGAACGGCTTTGGACGCCAATTGGTTTTGCCGTGCCAAAAAGGAGTCCGCCGTTTCTGAACCCTGTTTTTCTGATGCTTGCAAGACTTGCAATTCTGTGACAATCGCTTGCTGTTGGCTAATCAACCGTTCAAAGGTCTTGGTTTGTTCGATCTCACGCCGTAACAGGTCGGCTCGCAATTCCGCTTCCGTTACCACTCGAAACACCATGATTTTACTTGTTCCCACCGACGCATCCTTGGGACGGGCGTTGGCTAAATCGTCGGCGGTTTGATCGTCGCTGGCAGGACTTTGGCCAAGAGTGTTTTCAGTCTTGGCAACCGGTTGGTTATCTTGGGCGGATACTGAAATACTAAGCATCATGCCGGTGGGGATTTCCAGAGGCTCCAAGTCAAACAAATGCGAACTGGACAATTCGGGTTGCCCTAGTTCGTCAGCGAATTCGTTGATGTCTTGACGCTGATTCCCTCGAGTCGCCACACCTTCGGCTTCCCAATTCAGATCGCCCCAAACTTGCGTAATCGAAAATTCATCTTCAACGGCAAGCGAAACAGGTACTTGGGCTCTCGGGACGACCAAGCCGGTTACTCCATAATGTCGAGCTCGGATTTGGGGCGGCTTGTCAGCCAAGATGTCCAAGGAGAATTCGACCGGACGTCCGCCAGAAATATTACTTTCGTCACGCAGGTCAAATTGATAACGCCCGGTGACTAAGCTTGCGCCACTAAGTTTGAATCCGAAGATACCCTCGTGATCGCTGGGAATTGCGTAGCGGTTCTGGCCATTGAGCAGTGCCAGCGTAGCATTTGGCTTGTCAGATTTGGCTTCGATTACCAGTTCGGACCCAACCAGCAGTTTGTAATTTTCTGCAGACAACGGCAATGCCTGTTCGCCAAGCCCGCTATATTTGGGCGGGATGGCAGTCAACTTGAGTTCCGAAAATCCGGGAGGCTGAACTAGCCGAATTTGGATCGGCGGCGAAGTAAAGTCACCGCCGATGACTTGGAATTGGAATTCGCTGTTGATGCTTCTTAAGGTTGTCGAATGCGCAAACGGGTCGTTGGAATCAACTCGAAGCTTTTGTCGGGCCCCGGTCGAGCGGCTCATGAAGTCGACGTAAACTTCGACATTTGGGTTCGCACAATCTGGATCGACCAGGACTTCTAGCCGGTGATCTTCGCCTCGCGGCACGATCAGTTCACCATTTTCGACGCCGTTGATCGTCAATCGTGTGGCCGTTGGCCAAGGCTGGTCTCCTAACAATAGATTGCGACTAAACCACAATCTACCTGTCTGAGTGGAAGCGGTCAAAAGAATCAAGATCGCCAGGCTGGCTAGTCCCAAATTCAGTAGCCATCGATTCTGCTTTAAGCGGTCTTTGTTTAACGCTTGGGAAAAGTCAAGCTTGCCCACCGATTCCAAGCCCTCTTGAATTACGTGTTGAGCCATTGCGGGTGAATAGCCTCGTTCAGACATGCTTTTGTCACGAGCGAATTGGATGGTGCTGATCAAGGGGTTGTTGGATTGACCTAGTTTACGTTCCACTGCCAGAACCAAGGCGTCATCCGACGATTGCGCCGAAATTGGGACAATCAAGAAGCGATAGATGCAGTAGGCAAAACTGGATAGCACCAATAGCCCAAAGATCACGCGTTGGGCCTGGTCCATGTGGAAGAAGTAGTCCAATGCGAAGTCAATCACAACGATCCCGACCAAGAGAAGCGACAGTTTGGCCAGGGCTTCTATCCAAATCCAACCGGTGATCGATCGACGCAATGAAGAAAGGCGATCCTGCAGCACTTGGGGGACTTCACCAGGAGTCCAATTCCATGCTTTCGATTTATCTGAAGCTAAGTCACTCATACTGTTTCTTTTCCCAAGGGATCGTCGCTTCTGATTGTTTTGAAGTCTAAGATCGTTTTGGCCGATGCGATGCGACCGTATGTTTTATCGAAGGGTTTTAAGTGCATTGAGTCTGGCTGATGGATTTTCTGTGCATCGCAGGCAGCAGTGTCACAGCAATTTTGCTCGTTTTCTTAAGGCCCATTCTAAGGACAATAACAGGACCGGAATGGCGAAAAACGACCAGCGAAGCCAGCGTGTCTGATCCCAAAGCGGTTCGGGTCGACTTTCGTATTGCGTTTCCGAAATCTTTTCGGGAACCTGTGTGGCCACGTCTTGCCATTGTGCCATCGAGAAATATTTCCCACCGGACACCTGCGCAACTTTTTTCAACAGGGCTTCGTTCAACCAATAAGTTGCCGCTTCCACGCTGGGCGCTTTCACTCGGAAAGACGCAGGCTGGACCGTTTGATCGTCCGACGCATCGGCACCGCCGGCACTGTCTGGCAGTGTCAAGGATATCGAGAATTGGCCCGTGCTTTGCGGAACAAAGACGCCCTGGTATTCACCTGACTGGCCAGGGACTTTTCGAAGTTCCAGCGGAAGAACCACTTCGTCGGACGTCACAACGCTGGCGACAATCTTCTCATCGTTCAACGGCTGAAACTGTGAATCTAGGACCTTAGCTGACAGTTTGACACGATCACCCAAGTCGTAATCCAAGCGATCGGTTTCCAGTAAAGCCTGGCGTTGTCCTTGCAACGAACGACTTTCGACAAGGAACCGGATCACTTGGATCCAAAACCTGTCAAAGTACTGTGCTTGAATTCCAACGCTACGCCAACGCCAAGTTGAATTGAACGCGAAGAATAAAACGCTGCCCGCACCGTAACGTCCTGAAACCAACAGAGGTTGATTATTGGTAGGATCGATAGGGTCCACTTTCTTAAGCAAAACTTTTGTTGCAGGTTTGGCACTGACGACGGGAAACGTCCAAAATACATTGGGAATCTGTTCCCATTGCGCCTGATTTTTTGCCGGATCAGCGTGAAAACTCATGATGGGGTGTTCTAGATTGATGGTTTCCGCAACCAGGACACCCGCCTCCATCAGGTCGGCTGATTCGGCCAACGTTGTTTGAAAATCCAATTGTTCAGCGTCACCGATTTGAACCGGAAGAAAACTGCCAATCTTTCCGGTGGTTGTACGCCCCAGGAACTCAGTTGAAAATTGCGGGCCAGCCATGTAAAGCAGACCGCCGGCTTTGGTGTCCAAGAACTTCTCCAGCGATTCCATGAATTCAACGTCAAAGTCCTTCGTTGGATCGGGATCCATCATGATCACGACATTGTATTGTCCCAATTCTTCCAGCGTGCGGGGCAAAGTCTTCAGTGACTCGTTTCCCTCTTGTGGGCGTTCGGGATCCAAAGATTGTAGCCAGCACGATAGTACGATTGACGAATCGCGTTGCAACAACCGCATCACCTGTTGGTAATCCCATTGTGGTCCACCTGCGATCAGAAGAACCTTGACGCGGTCGTCGATCACTTCAACGGGAAGGCTGGTCCTTATATTGTCTTCTTCTGAAACTTCATTCCGAACAGGTTCTGCTGAGATTCGATAGGCATACAGTCCAGGTTCCATTTGAGAATGTTGAAAGCTAACTCGCGTCCGTCCTTGGCCTTCCAATTGCAGTGGTTTGGTTTCTAACGCTCGTTCTTCACCCAAAGGTTTTTTGGTTTTAGGATCCAGAGGTTGTTCTACCAGTTTCAGTTCGACGGCACCGGTTTCCAGGTCTTCGCCACGAACCAAAGCTTCAATTTCAAACGGTTCTTCGGGACGGACTTTCGAACGGACATAAACTTCTTCAACCGAGATATTTCTAGGCCGAGTGGGATCACCGATACCGATCACGTAAATCGGAATGTCTCGGCGAGCGGCCTTTTGAGCCAACGCGATCGGGTCTTCGCTGCTGTTGTGTTGACCGTCGGAAATCAACACAATCGAACCTACGTTGGAATCTTCGCTTAATAATTCGGCCAGCATGCGAGATAAGTTTGTGGACACACCATCGGGTGTCAGCGGACGAATGCGTAGTTCGCTGCCATTGGAATCTTCGCGTTCGTCCGACGGAGTCGTTGAATCATCTGCCGTCGAATTGGTTTCGGTTGTGGCCTTGCTTTCGCTGTCATTTTTTTGCGAATCATTCGCCTTTAAATTTTCGTCGATTGCGGGCAATGTGGTTACGTTCTTTAGATCACTTGCGAAATCGACAATGCGGACGGCCCCCTTTTTTCGCAAGTCGGTAATCCATTGACCGCGTCCATCACCGATCAAACGATTGACCAATTCTTGGCGGCTAAAATTGCCCTGTTCCAAACCGGTCTGAGGAAACCCAGTCAAAGCGGCCAGCTTCTGAGATTGATTCGGGTTGGTGAGTCGATCTTTGCGAGCCATGGATGCCGATGAATCACGGGCAATCGCGATTGACGGACGAAGTCGAATTCGGTTAAGCAACGAAATGCTGGGCTGCAAAAACAGAAGCAGTAAAAACAAAAGCGTTAGCAAGCGAAGCGTTATCAAGAGCGGCCGCATCCAGGTGGGGCCTTCCACGTTTTCGCGGCGATACAGTCGATACACGACCACAACGACGGTTGCGACAATCGCCAACATGACGAACACGCCCCAACTGCTTGGTAGGTTCAACCACTGCAGTTGCACCTCGCCATCGCTTTCTGGACGTCCGACTAACCAATTTAAAAATGATTCACCCAACAGCACGATTGCTTAAGCTCCCAAAGGCAGGCTTTTTTAGTCTTAATTTTTCGGCGGACAACTCGAATGAATCGTCCCGATTCCTATTTGCGGCAAAACCAATCGCCAATCATTCTTCGTAACGTTATCAACCAGCAGTTGTCTTTGCGACAATGTCTGTCAGTTGGAACTCTATTTTCAATCCGGACGCTGAACCCAAAAACGCGTCTATCACTCGCCGCGGGTTACCGAATCGATTGGCTCTTGCTTATTGTTCTGATCTTCATCTTTTTGCGTCGCCTCTTCTGGCGTCGTGGTATCCGAATTTTCGTCAACTTTATCAAACGCAATTAAGCGATTCATTGCCGCAGCCCACAGACGTTTTCCATCGCTAACCAGACTGCCGACCGGGATTTCACCTGGCAGCGTGAGCGGGATATCGCGAAGTTTGACTAGCGACTTAAGGTCGTAAAGTTCCAAGTGATCCATGACCGGAAGCAAGATTCCTTCGGAAGTAATGATGCCTCGACCAGAGATCGGTTTTGCCAATCTTTGGGGCGTCCCGTAGAGTCGCCCTTCGGCAGCCAATTCATAGGCAATCAAGCCTCTGGCACCAATGGCGTAAACTATGCCTTGGTGAATTCCCAACCATTGGTCGACGGTGCAGCCAAGAACCTCAGCCCTAGGCGCCTGCCAAACCAGTTCGCCGTCGCTTCGTCGATAACCGGCAAGGTAATCAGTGTCGGTCCCGGCAACGATGATCCACGGTCCCCAGGCGGCTGCCAAATCGTGTTGCCAGCCCTTGATGGTGTAACGCTGCCAGTCCTGATTCATTCGGCCAAAGAACTGCTGGTTTGGACCGCCCGTTTCTATTTCTTCAACGCTGCGTTTGTATCGACGAATCCATCTTAATTGCCCGGCCCCTGCATCCAGATTTGCCAAGATTCCACTTCCGCAAACCATGAACACATCGCTACCCACAACCGATAGTTGCACCAATGTCGTTGAACTTGGTTGTAATTGTGGGATGTCGCAAACGGCGGTCCGCCACTTAATGTCCCCTGTTTTACAGTCCAATGCGATCACTAAAAATCGACCGCTGGCTAGGACTGGCAAGAGGATGGAGTCATGGTATCCCACTGGTGGCCCAACAACGGCCGATTCAGCAAGGTCATTCCCCTGATCCGCTCTGGGGAACGCTTCATTCCATAGTGTCTTTCCCGTCTTCAAGTCATAGGCGGATAGGAAAGTCGTGCGACTGCGAATGGGTGGCGAACTCCAGACATTGACTGGGTTTGGACGCGATTTATCCCGGAACGTGTCGTCCCGTCCGAAGCTAACGCCTTCCACTGAAAATACAATTCCGTTGTGAATTGCCATGGATTGGAACAAGGGGTCCCCAAAGAATTGCATGGTTTCGATACTGTTGAACGGAACATTGGATGCCGCAGGGAAATTGCGACGATTTTGATCAGCCTGTTCCAAAATGAATTTGCTGACATCGTCCGGAAAATATCGATTCATCTTTAAGCTGCGAAGCACCGCTTGACTGGACAAACTGTCGGTTGCCCAGGCTGATAGATCCCCCTGAGTCTTGAAGATAATTTTTCCTTCATAGATCAATGGCATGCTTTGAACCTGCCACTGGTTTGCCCGCCATAGTTTGCACACGGCTTCCAATGCTCGATTCTGAGTGCTTGAAGGAAGTTCGGCTAGCTGCAAATCTTCGGCGTCGGTGATCACTTCTCCGTCAATGAATTTACCCTTGGGCTGCTGCATGAATTGATGTTGGAAAATCCAAGAGGGGGCCAATTTGCCGCTAAGGTAGCCGGCGGGCAGCGATGGCATGGATTGAAACTGGCTGCCCAAGCCCATGGAACTTGTCCATTGGGGAACCACATTGTCTTGGACGGCAAAATCTGTCTGCGCCACTATCATCGATTCTACTTGATCGATTAACGTGTTTGAAATTTCAGACTTTAACTCTTTCGCTTTTGCCAGTGCGACGGCAGACTGTTGACGATTGCCGGCAATGGAATAGGCCACCGAAAGTCGCAACCAAACTTCATCCATCGGCACAGTCGGAGCAGGATAGACTTCAATGATTCGCCGCAATAACATTTCGGCGGGGATCGCTTCGAAGCGATCCAAATGGACCGCTGCCAGACGTAACGCACATTCATCGCCCTGTGAACTGAGGAAGGCCAAATCAACCACTTTTTGCAGAGCATCCAGGTCGTAATCCCCTTCACCCTGGGCTAGATATTCAGCCGCTTCAGCATCTGCTGCAATTCGATACGTTTGAAGCCCTTCGGATGGAAGTTTGGCAATGACCGCTTCGATTTTTCGCACCAAGGGGAAATACAGTTCGCCGTCGGCGGAATACAGTTGACCTCCGGCTCGTTTGATCGCCGCTTGCCAGAACCGGCTTGCAGCCCGGTAGTTTCCTTCGGTCATGTAGCGATTGGCTTTTTCCAACACTCCTTCAATATCAGGGTTGGTTTGCAACAAAGCACCATGCGGAAATTGACTCTCATCACCTGAATCAATAATCCCATCGGTGGTTTGATCTGCTTTGACGACATCATCTTGTAGAACCAAAACGCCCTGTGGAGCAAGACGCCCCGCATCGGGGACCAATTGACCCTGTAGTGAAGTCGAAAGTGTAAATGAGGTAAGCAATGCTGCACAAAACCACCGGGTAGCCCAAAACCACCGCGTAGCACAAGAATTCTGCGTAGCACAAAAATTCTGCGTAGCACAAAAATTCCGCGTAGCACAAGAATTCTGCGTAGCACAAGAATTCTGCGTAGCGCAAGAATTCTGCGTAGCACAAAAATTCTGCGTAGCGCAAGAATTCTGCGTAGCGCAAAAATTCTGCGTAGCGCAAAAATATTGCGTAGCACGAATCCCTGATCGCATGGTCGCGTTCTTTGTCGAATTGTATTTCGTATGAATATTCATTTTCATTTCACCCAAACTCAAGCGTTTGCATCCTACCTTGATTCTGTGACTTGCAATTGAATCTGCGGGCAAACTATCGAACCAACTAACATCCAATCTCTCGTTCGCTTTGGTGTCTGCAATACAAGCGGCGACCAAAGCCAAGTGAATCTTCCATCGGTGGAATGTAGATTCAATCGCTAAGTCTTTCTCACTAACGACGCCGAGTCCCAAACCAGCAAGCGAGTATCTGTTCGGCACCTAATACCACCGCTAGAAACAGCAGTATTTGAAACCAAAATTCGTCCCTTGCTACGTCGACCGATTGTTCGCTGACGCGATCGATCGGCACCATCTCGACCTTGTCACCGACCCAGCGCCCCAATTCTACTGGATCAACTAATCGCAGGTCGCCTTCCTCGGGATCTAGGTTGCAAGCGATCAAACGCTTTTCCACAGTATCCGAGGAACTGGACTGAAGTTGCAAATTATAAAAGCCTCGTTGTGGCAATCGTTCAAATAGGGCCTCGTAGAACACGGTGGTCGCCTTTTCGATGCCGCCCGCCGTCCCGGAGTCGGTACCCGTTTGAGTTTTGTTTGCCGATTCGCTGGGCAGGGTTTCGATTATAGTTGGCTCCAAGGCGGTCGTCGCTTTGCCATTATCCAAAGTTTGAGCATTGGCATTGGAGCGAAGTTTCGACTTGAAGGTTCCCGCAGGCTGGGCGATCGTTTCCCACTGCTGCTGATTTGGACCCAGCAGTTTGACCTGGTTTCGGAAGCGTCCCAAATCCACGGATTCCAAAAGATCGTTTCCAACTTGAATCACTGGGATCTCCAGCGAATCATCGATCATTCCTCGAATCATGTCGAACATGACCACGATATAGGTTGGACTTGATGGCCAATCGCTCCAGTCGGCATCGGCCGCCATCGACATGAAAACGACTCGGCCCTTGCCAAATTGATGATCAACCAGTGCTGGTGAATTTCGTTCGTCGTTCAGTCGCATTGGAACCACGGTTTTGGTCTGGTCAAAGTTTTCAGGCAGCGTCGAAATCCACCAACTAAAAACATTGGTCCGAGAGAAAATGCCACGGTCGATCTGCACCAACTTTTCCAAGAATGGATGCGGTTGCGAATCCACTTCCAGAGTCACACTGGACTGCCGCGTTGGATCGCCTGCAATTTCTACCAGCGACACTGGCGAAAGCCCTTTGCCTTCGCGGTAGAAACTGTCGTTGTAGCTAACCGATTGCACTCGATTGCCAGGCATCAGAATCAAATTCCCACCGTCACGAACCCACTGTTCTAATGAAGCAATTCGATCATAAGAAACTTGATCTACGTTGCACAGAAAGATCACGCGATACTTGGACAGCGGCGCGGTCTCTAGTTCGGTCGCAGTAATCACTTCCGCGGCAATCCCCGTGTCGGGATTGGCCAGTGGCAACAAGGCATAGGTTTCACTGCGTGGTGCCAAGGTCGAAGGGTCGCCGTCGACCAATAGCACGGGAATTCGATTCAAAACTCGCCCGACATAGAAGTACTGGCTATCTTCTTTCAGTCCATCCAATTCGATGGTTTTAACCGTCAATCCGATTTCGATAGCACTGTCCCATTGTTGGCTTTGGATGCCAAAAGGCGATTCTTCAAAATCAGAATCGCCGTCATCTTGATGGGTCGTGGATTCGGATTTCAGCAACGAAGTGTAAGTGATTCGGTCCAAGCCGCCTGACTTATTAAAGATGTGTTGGAACACAACGGTCTTGGTTTCACCAGCTCCGATTTCCGGAATGCTTTCGATTTGAGGCTGCCCTTGGCCCACGCGGAATTCTATTTCGACATCTCGAGCGGGTTGAACACCCCAGTTTCGAATATCCACTTCCATTCGCGAAACACTGCCTGCCACCAATTGCCGCTCTTGGCGGACTGCCACAACAGCAAGATTGTTTTCATTGGCAACACTTAGATCGACCAGAAAGCTTCCGGCGGTCAACTTGGAAATCTCGCGCAGTTTGCCCGCGGGTGCTTCAAGATCCTCGCCCGCACTGCCATCCACCCAGTCCCTTGCACGTTGATCGCTCATCACATAAACGACCCGATTCAATCCCGGCGAAGCGTTTCTAATGTACTGGTCCAAATAGCCAAACGTCCCTCGGTAGTCCGCCGGCAGGTCAGACGACTTCAAGTTGTCGATTTCCAGCATGATGCTTTCAATCGTTTCCATGTCGATGGGTTCGCTGACCATGAATGGGGCTTCGGGACGGCTGGTCAACATCACGGTCAGGCTGTCGTCGGTTCGGCTTTCAGACATTTGTCGGGTCAACGATTTTAGGCCCTCAAGCGACGCTTGCCACGGCGATCCTTCGACCTGCGAGGCGTTCATACTGACCGAGTCGTCTAATACGATGATACGTTCAAACTTTTTTGTGTTTTGCAGCAATTCAGACAAGGAATTGGGTAGAAACGGTCTGGCCAGTAACAAGCCCAATAGCAGCATCGCTAGGCAACGCAGCAGTAGAATGAGAAAGTTTTCCAACTGAACGCGACGACGATTCTTTTTGTTCGCCGCTAGCAGAAAGTCCATGGCTGCCCATTGAACGATCTTGAAACGTCGCTTGTTCAACAGGTGAATGATCACCGGTGAAGCAACCGCTAATGCGCCTGCGCCCAACATCCAAGGGCTTGTCAACCAAGAGGTAAAAAACCACATCGAAGAAACTATTCTCTTGCAGGAAGTTAATGAATCTTTTCTAACAATCCACCAAAATTGGCGGTGCCCCAATCTGCAGCGAGGCAGCCGATTGGTAACACTCGGGGTTGCCTTGTGCAGGCCGACGCCAAGGGGCCTTGTTTACCAAACATCAAGTCAAGTCATTGGGTATCTACCGATTACCCCTAAATTACTCTCTGAATTCACAAGTAAGGTAAGGGCTCAATCGCTCCGGTCTTGCCGCCCCGGACGACCTCAGCCGATCCGCTAATCGCTTACCTTATTCCAGGACCATCCCGACGGACACGCAAGGCAAGAAGTAGCTCAACCATTGTTTCCACTTCACTTTGCTGTTCGGGTCGTTACCGTCGCTTTCGCCGCACTTTCTTACGGAATGCCAAATAACTGCTAAGCGCCACCCCTAAACTTTTGCTGGTGTCGATCAAAACATGGTCGACGCCGACCGAAGTTGAAACCCGACGTACGCGATGCAAAAACTGCTCGATCGCTTCCAAGTAAGACGCCTTCAGCGTTCTAGGTTCAGCCAGCAGTTGTTGGTCCACTTCTAAGCCCTTAAACAAGGTGTTCTCATCGAAGGGGAAAGTGAGTTCATCGCCATGCATCACGTGAAGCAAGACCACCTCTTGGCCGCGTAGGCGAAACGCTTCCAGGCCTGCCTTGAGCTCATCTTCACTGAAAAACAGATCCGAGATCAGAATGACCATGCCGCGTTTTTTTAGGCGGCCAGCAAGTTGACCAAACACGCCTTCCACATCACTCTTGTTCGATGGCTCTGCATTTTGCAAATTGTGCATCATGGCGCGAATGTGCGACGGATTGGTGCTTGGTTTCATCACAAGGTCAATTGAATTGCTAAACAACTCCAAGCCAACGGCATCTTGCTGCTGCTGCATCATGTAACCCAACGAAGCCGCGATGGTGCTGCCGTGATCAAACTTGCTCCAACCCGCTTCTTCTCCATATCGCATTGACTTGCTACGGTCCAAAATGACATGGCATTCCAAGTTGGTTTCTTCTTCGTATTCCTTGATGTAGAGCCGGTCTGTTTTCGACCAAACTTTCCAATCAATGTGACGAAGATCATCTCCTGGAACGTATTCCCGGTGAGCCGCAAACTCGACTGCGAAACCGTTGTATGGACTGCGGTGCTGGCCGGTAATAAAGCCTTCAACCACCAGTCGCGCTCGCACGTCCAGCCGTCGAATTTGTTCCAGCGTTTTCGGGTCCAAATAATTGGTAGGATTCTGTGTTTCCATGAATCACTTTTAATAATGAGATCAGCGCTAAATCAATCAGCACCGCTAGCTGGATGAAGTATCGCTCAAGCAGGATAAGACCACCGTCGTATTGCCGTGCAAATGGAAATTCCGTGCAAGATTACAATCCGCCCAGTCATCTAAGTTTGCAGACTTAAACAAAAACCGGCTTCAGTTGAGCGGCAACTTCATCACCTGTACTTCGTTCGGGCAATTCTTCAATCAATTGTCGGATCACGTCATCGCTGGTCATGCCTTCGCTTTCAGCGCTGAAGTTTGTGATCACACGGTGTCGAAGTACTGGCAAGGCAACGGATCGAATGTCTTCCACGCTAACGGAGAAGCGGCCACTGAGCATCGCGCGGGCTTTGCCACCCAGTAAAAGATATTGCAATCCACGAGGACCGGCACCCCAAGAGACATTTCGTTTGACGACCTCGGGTAGATCCGCATTGGCTTGTCCAACTCGGGTTGCGCGCACCAATCGCAATGCATAATGAATCACGTGCGGAGCCACGGGAACGCGTCGAACCATTTTCTGGAGCGCTTCGATCTCATCGCCGCTTAGAATTTGATTGACTTCCGCAAATGTAGATGCGGTGGTGGTTTCGGCAATGCGATACTCTTCTTCGTAATCTGGATAGCCTACGAATACTTTAAACATGAAGCGATCTTGTTGGGCTTCGGGCAGAGTGTACGTTCCCTCTTGTTCGATTGGATTTTGGGTCGCCAACACGAAGAACGGACTTGGCAAACGGTGTCGTTCGCCACCAATCGTCACTTGACGCTCCTGCATCGATTCCAACATAGCCGCCTGAGTCTTAGGGGGCGTACGGTTGATTTCGTCTGCCAAAACGATATTGGCAAAGATAGGACCTTTTAAGAAACGAAACTCACGAGCACCACTGGCTTTATCTTCCTGAAGGACTTCCGTTCCCGTGATATCCGATGGCATCAAGTCGGGAGTGAACTGGATTCGTTTGAAGTCTAAGTTCAAAGATTTTGCCAAGGTGCTGACGATCAACGTCTTGGCCAAACCTGGAACACCTTCCAGAAGGCAGTGTCCTTGCGCAAAAATCGCGATCAGCAATTGTTCAATCACTTCGTTTTGACCAACGATCACTTTGGCCAGTTCTTTTCGCAAGCTCGAAAAGGCAGACTTCATCTTTTCGACAGCGGCCAAGTCTTCTGCAGCTATCTCTTTGTCTGACTGTGGCATCGCACCCTCATTCTGTTGACTCATTCACTAAACCTTTGTTTCTAAGCATTGTCAACCCACCACCAAGGTGGTTGATTGTTCGTGTTTCATGTTTGTTCTTGCGCTGTTTTACCCACCGGGCCAAGGTCGGACGTTTGCGGTTTTCGGAGGGTTCCCGCTTTGCCCAACAATTTCACTCGGTCGGACTGCACCAAGAGCCTTACTTTATGATCTGACAAAAGCTTTCGTTCAGGCTCCGGCAACAGCGAAGTCGTCGAAAGTCACATCTGAACCTCTGGCTGCTTTTGTTCTGCAAATAATCTTTCCAAGTGGCGGTCCGTGGTACGCACTGAATCGATTAAGGGTTTCAGCGGAATCCCAAATTCAAGTCTCTTGTGGGCTTTTGCGAACCGACTCGCCCCTTCTAAGTATAGCAACTGCAAGGCTGGCGGTCAGAAACGCTGAGGACCTAAGGGACTAGATTATTGGCAGAAAATTTGTTTTTGCTTAGCGAAGCTCACGTTTTCCGATGGGAAATCGTTGTATTGTCAAAGGTTAAGCCGGCAACCTACATGTAACGGAGCGATATTTTTACCCAGTGATTTCGTGTCGGCTTGGGTGCCTTTACGGACTCGCCTGCCAATGGAGTGTCGTCGGGATCACTTTTGTCAACAGCTGTGACCCCGGTTTCCTGAGTGTTACGTTCGGTCGGCATGCGAATCTTTCGCGGCAATAAGGGCAATCGGAAGAAAACGGGCTTAGGCCGTTTAGCTGGTTTGGCTGCAATGGACGAGCCGATTATAGTTTAAATCGCTAGCATGAAAAAACCGCCACTGAAGACTTGCTTCACTGGCGGTTGTTCGTGGAAGTTTGTTCGTGGAAGTTTGTTCGTTTGCCAAGCTGTCTGCGTAAACTCTTGACTAACGGGTCGACGCTAAAAAGTGACCGTCACTTTGGCTGGTTTTCCGTCGCGTAAAATTCCTAGGGTCACAGAATCCTGGCGAGTTGCCTGTAGATAACTGACCAAATCCTCTCCGCTTCGAACGGGTTGACTGTCGATTTGCACAATGACGTCGCCCAACAATACGTCTTCGTTGCGATCGACCCGTAGTGGTTTCAGGCCGGCGTTGGCAGCAGCGCTATTCTGGATAACATCCATAATGATTACGCCTTCGATACCAAATTGTTGGTTCAGGGCTCGCGGAGCAATGTTTACGCCCAGTTTGGGTTTGGACATCGCTGTGGCTTCGGCGAATTTTCCGTCAAGGTTTTGAATAATCTTGGGGACCACCTGTTTCACCGAGGCAACCGGAACGGAGAACCCAACGCCAGCGCTTACACCGGATGGACTATAAATTGCCGTGTTAACACCGATCAATCGACCTCGGCTGTCCAGCAAGGGCCCTCCCGAGTTTCCAGGGTTGATCGCAGCGTCGGTTTGAATCACATTTTCGATCGGTATGCCCGACTGAGATTTGATTTGCCGTCCCAAGCCACTGACAATTCCTGTGGTCAGCGTGTTATCAAATCCAAACGGGTTGCCAATGGCAAAGACTTTTTGCCCAACTCGAAGGTGGTCAGATGATCCGACCTCCAGGGGTTTAAAGGCAACGCCTTTGGATTCAATCTTTAGAACGGCAATGTCGAACTCGGGTGCAGCGCCGACCAAGCGTGCCTCGAACTGGGTGCCATCACTTAGTGAAACCGTCGCTCCGTCGGCTTCTCGAATCACGTGGTAGTTGGTGACCACATGGCCTTCGTCATCCCACAAGAATCCAGATCCAGCCCCGGTGGGGACTTCTAATAGTTGGGTCATCGATTGCCGGCGTTGAATCACCGAATTCTTCGTGGTGATAAAGACAACGCTTGGCGATGCTTTTTCGAATAGCTTCACATTAACTTGTTCTTCGGCATCGAGTTGGGCGAACGCGATTTCCTCGTTTTCCCCATTGCTCAAGCTGGCGCTGTTTAAGCTGCCCGTATTGGCGATTCCTAGTTCATAGGCGGCATTTTCAAGGGTCGGTGAAACCAAGTTCATGCCCTGCCCCGCAATGACAGCGGCGGCTACGAATATGAGCCCGCCTAATCCACTATAAATAAAGCGTAACATCATTGTCATCTCCTGCAGTTGGTGACGATTGCCTTGGTTCAATACGAACGTCATACCCATGAGGTTCGATGGATTTGGACCTTGTTTTTGCAATTCCTGTCTTACCTCTATTGTCGCACTGTAAGTGAATTTCTTTCGTCACTAATTGGTATCAAGATTGTTTGCGAACTGGTGAGTGTGGGAATTTGGCCCAAAGCAAGAAGGCAAGCAGCAAGTTGGCGGTAAGCTAAGAATTGAGTGAAGCAGAATTTATTGACAGTTAGGTTTTGGTCAACCTGATGCAGGCAATGCAAGTTGACGGATAACCTCCGCTGAGTGCCACTTTGCTGTTGCCAGCGCCGACGGTGCGTGCAGTGTCTTAGACGCGAGTGTCAGCGGTTTTTTGCGGGACGGCATCTTATGTTTTGTGCTTTGAAATGCGAGAAGATGATTGCTGTCCGATTGCTGGCGTGGCGGCAGCGATTGAGGGAAACAAAAAAACGCAGCTGAAAAAAGTTTCAGCTGCGTTTAGCAATTTCGCACCCAGTGACAAGCTTGGACGCTAAAAGTCGGTCGTCACTGGAGTCTCACCCTTGCGAAAGTGTTCAATTGCCAACGTGATGTCGTCGGAATTTTCAGGCTCGCCGTCTGGGCCGTAGCTGCGTACTAGCAAGCGATCGTTCATTTCGTCGTAACGTACTGGGTGACCCCAAGGATCCTTCATGTCAACGGTTAGCATGTTGCCTTGCACGTCATCAGGCCAGGTCTTGCCGTTGTCGTTGTAGAACGAGAGGATTGACTTTTCGGCCTGTTCCAAAGTTTGATTGACTTTCGAGATCTGTTCTTGCATCAATCGATGGGCAGCACGTTGGGTATGCCGATCAGGGTGTGAAAACTTGGTCGCAAACTTTTGCGTTGCTGGATTGACCAATGCAATCACCAATCCCGTCAAGGCAAGAAATCGTCGCTGGCGAAACAAACCAAGCGTGGAAACGGCACCTCCAGCTAATGCGACCGGGGCCGCTGCAGTGGCCAGACCGCAAACGCCAACGATGAACCCCAGTAAACCTAAAGTGTTGCGTTTCTTTTTCTCATTGAAGTAGACGCCGTTCTCAGCATTGGAATTGTTGACCGTTGCTTGCCGAGTTTGATAGCCCATGTGTTGGGGCTGAGCAAATTGGGCGGCTGGGTGTGGCTGAGCTGGGTGTGGCTGAGCTGGGTGTGGCTGAGCTGGGTGTGGCTGAGGATGTGGTGCCACATTGACCGGCTGGTCAAAGCCAATGTAAATCGTTCCCATCGGCTGCTGGCCTGTTCCATACTGTGGCTGGCCTCCAGGATGGTTGGGGTGCCCGCTAGGATGGTTAGGATTATAGTTTCCGTTCACGATCCAGTCCTCTATATTCAAACGATCTGTGTCCAATTGCTTGTGGTTTCAGACTGAATTCTGACCGACAAGCAAATAGTGGCTTTTTAAGTTTTGGCGTTCGATTTGTCGGGGCTTGCAGTCATTAGCGGAAGCCTAAATGAACGTTGCAGGCGGTTATTCGCGTGCCACTAGCAGATCTTTGCAAGGAATCTAAGATTTTTTTAACCGTCGCGTTTATTTCCTATTTCTGGGCACTTAAGCGAGTTTGTTTGTTGGAAAACCCCAGTTTATTGGGGGTTGGAGACAGAAGTGTTCGGGTTGGACCTCGGTGCTCCGTGGACTGACCGTAAGCATGGGTCGCGTGGTGCCACTAACCACATCCCCGTCATTCCAAACCGGAGGGGCCCGTTTGATTGACCGCTAACGCTAGTAATCGTCCAATTCCCCTGCTGCTGGGGAATCCTCCAAGTAGGACTTGGCCATGTTGGCAGTTGCATTGACTCGATGGGGTTTGGCCTGCAAGTTGGAGCATTCCAAGTTTGGCGGCGCTCCCGGATTGGATCTCAGATCATGGAACTCGCTAAAAAGAAGGATTGTAAATTGAACGATAGTGATGCGACCGGTGGCTTGCTTTCTCCGTTTACGCTGGGCGATTTGTCCCTTGCTAATCGAGTGGTCATGGCTCCGTTGACTCGATCTCGAGCCGGGCAACAGCGACTGCCTAATGCGTTGATGGCTAAATATTATGCCCAGCGATCGTCCGCGGGCTTGATCATTTCTGAAGCGACCACCGTTTCTTCGCAAGCGAACGGGTGGGACCAATCGCCAGGAATTTATACCGACGAAATGGCCGAGTGTTGGAAGCCGGTTGTGCAGGCGGTTCACGACAAGGGTGGCAAAATCTTCATGCAGTTGTGGCATTGCGGCCGGGCATCTCACAGTGATTTTCACAGCGGGCAGCCGGCGGTGGCTCCGTCGACAATTGCGATTCAAGGCGATGGCATTCGAACCCCGCTAGGTAAGAAACCCTACGAAGTTCCTCGAGCTTTGGAAACCAACGAAATTCCATTGATTGTTGAAGATTATCGACGTGCGACCCGACGCGCCAAAGCCGCCGGGTTTGATGGCGTAGAAATTCACTCGGCAAATGGTTATTTATTGGACCAGTTCTTACAGTCCAAGACGAATCATCGCGATGATATCTACGGGGGCAGCATTGAAAATCGATATCGCCTGTTAGGTCAAGTGGTTGCGGCAGTGACCAGCGAGATGCCAAGAAATCGTGTGGCAGTACGCCTGGCACCCAATGGGGTGTTTAATGACATGGGGTCGCCCGATTTCCGCGAACAGTTTACGTTTGTCGCCCGCCAGTTGGATCCGCTTGGTCTGGCATATTTGCATGTGATGGACGGGTTGGCATTTGGTTTTCATGAACTTGGCCAGCCGATGACTTTAGCCGAATTTCGCCAATGCTATTCCGGTACTTTGATGGGCAATTGCGGATACACTCAGCCAGACGCCCAGGCAGCGATTGTTTCAGGTGATGCCGATTTGATCGCTTTTGGGCGACCGTTCATCAGCAATCCAGACCTGGTTCAACGCTTCGAAAACAATTGGCCGTTGGCAGAGTTGGCAAGCATGTCAGTATGGTATTCTTATGATGCCGCTGGCTATTCTGATTTTCCAGCCTATGAACCCGCATAATATTTTTAGCAGCAATCATCTGACGCATAACGACGCTTAGTAATTAGCAGTACTTCAGGTCACTTACTGCTCGTGCTTTGTTTCCAGTTCTTCAACTCAAAGAGAATCAATAATGACGACTGTTCATGCTTATGCTGCAAGTGAAGTCGGTGGATCGCTGAAACTATTTGAATATCAATTGGACCCGATCTCCGGCAACGATGTAGACATTGCTGTGGAACATTGTGGCATTTGTCATAGTGACCTAAGCATGTTGGACAACGAATGGGGCATGACCGTTTTTCCGTTGGTGCCAGGGCATGAGGTGATTGGTACGATTGCAGAAGTGGGCCCTTTGGTTACCAATTTGCAAGTGGGTGATAAGGTCGGTCTGGGGTGGCATTCAGGTTACGATATGAATTGTCCGCAGTGCATGTCAGGCGATCACAATATGTGTGCCAACGCAGCATCGACGATTGTCGGGCGGCATGGTGGTTTCGCGGATCGAGTACGAGCTCAAGCAGCAAGTGTCGTTCGTCTACCCAAAGACTTGGATGCGGCGAAGGCGGGTCCGTTGTTTTGTGGCGGGATCACGGTGTTTAATCCGATGGTTCAGTTCCAGCTGTCACCAACGGGGCGAGTTGGCGTGATCGGTATCGGTGGGCTTGGACATTTGGCGTTGCAATTTGCCAAAGCTTGGGGCTGCCATGTGACAGCGTTCACGTCGTCTGGCCCGAAACAAGAGGAGGCTTTGAAGTTAGGCGCCCACGAGGTAGTGAATTCTCGTGATCCCGAAGCGATCCAAGCAGTGGCAGGCAGTTTCGATTTGATATTGTCCACGGTGAACGTAAATCTGGAATGGAATACGTACGTCGAGGCTTTGAAGCCTCGTGGTCGTTTGCACTTTTTAGGCGCTGTTCTTGAGCCGATCCAGTTGAGCGCGTTTTCAATGATGTTTGGGCAGCGAAGCGTTTCCGGCTCGCCTGTTGGAAGCCCAGTAACCATCGCGACGATGCTGGAATTTTGTGCCAGGCACCAAATCCAGCCGGTTACCGAACACTTCAAGTTAAGTGAAGTCAATCAGGCGATAGATCACTTGCGTTCGGGCAAAGCCAGGTATCGAATCGTGTTGGACAAGGATTAGCCAGCGTACCAGGCGGCACATTGACATGCCAAGCATCTTGGTAGGCAACTGCGTACCACCAAATTACCGCAGCTAGGCAAGTGGTGAAAGTCTTTTCCGAACTTCGCGTTCTCGATCCCGTTCCGCTAGACGGAGTCCGAGTGCCAGTGCGAATTGACTATGGGCTAGACCAATCTTATCCGCTCAATCAGGTAGCTTATTTTCGCGTGGCACTCAACGGATGCACTCAACGGACCGCTTTCTCAACGGACCGTTTTGTGCGCGGTCTGCTGAAAAACGAAGGTTAGGGCGAGCGCGACGGCAAGCATGGACGGGGCATGCATGGTCTCGGAAGTATGCACAGACGTGATGCTTCCGTGGGTTTGTTACGTTTTTTTCAAAATGCACATGGCGGCATTGTGGCCGGGTACGCCGCTGACGGCGCCACCGCGTTGCGCTGACGATCCGGCGCGGTAAATGTGCGGGAATTGCGTTTCCACACCCCAGGTTCCAACTTGAGTTGGGTCATCGGTAAAGAACCAAGATAGCGAATTGTGAAAGATGTTGCCTTGATCCAAGTCGACTTCGTGTTCGATGTCTTGCGGCGATTTGATTTCGATGCAGGGTTGGTCGTACCGATCACGAGCCACGCAATCAAGGAACGGTTCGTCGCAAATCCGATCAAGGCCCTCCAAGTAGTACTTGAGTACTTGTGATTTTCTGTTGTCGTGGTCTTCAGTAAACAATCGGTAGGGCATGTCCAACCCGAACAGCGTAAGCGTATGGTATCCAGCAGCCTGAAGTTCAGGCGACAAGATGGACGGGTCGGTCAGCGTGTGGCAGTAAATTTCTCCAGGAGCCGGGTCAGGAATAATGCCTTTGGCTGCCATTTGGAAAGAAGTTTGCATCTGTTGATAGCCTTCGTCGATGTGAAACGAACCCGCGAATGCTTCTTCGGGTGAAACGTCTTTGGCTTTGACTTTGGGCAAGCGTTTTAACAGAATGTTGATCTTGATTACCGACCCTTCATCGGTGGCAATGGGTTGCCAATCCTGACCCATCAGTTTGGCAAACGTCTTGGGACCTGCGTTTACCAAGACGTTCGTGGTATCAATCGAAAATTGGTTTTCACGCATGGTGAAACCGACGGTTCGATTCGTCTTATCTGATTGGATCGAGGTGGCGGTGGCATGGTCCAAGAAGTGTACGCCATGAGACTTGCAACAGTGGACCAGTTCGTCGACCAGCGATCGCATCCCGCCTACGGGGACTCGCCATTCTCCAGTGCCGCCGCCAATAATGTGGTAGACAAAGCAGCGATTTTGGATCAGCGAAGGGTCGTTAGGGTGGGTGAAAACGCCAATTTTTGCGTCGGTTAAAATCAGGCCGCGCAGTACATCGTTATGAATGTAGCGTTCAATTGCTTGCCCTAGGGGCTGTTCCACAAACGCTTGCCAGGCCTCTTTTTGCACAGCGGTTTTCAACTGGCTGACAAAGTCTGTCCGCGACTTCAAGGGTTCAAGCATCGTTGGCCACGCGATTTGGGCCAGCGCTGCTTCCAGGGCTAAGAACTTTTGATAGTCGTCCCAATCTTGTTGGCGACCGGTTAGCGCTAAGACGGCTTCTCGAGATCGATTCGGGTCCACGTTCGACAAGACCAGGCCACGTTCAATCCCGTGCGGGTCTTTGTAAGGAGTGAACGAAGCAGTGGTTCGCCGCTTGGTTTCGAACTTCAGTCCTAGTTGGGAAACGATTTGGTCGGGTAGCAAAGAAATCAAATAAGAGTAGCGTGAAAGCCAAGCGTCGTAGTCAGGGAAGACCTGTTGCGAGGCGGTCGCACCGCCGAGATAATCATTGCGTTCCAAGACCAGGACCGATTGACCCGCTTTCGCTAGATACGCAGCGGCTACCAAGCCGTTATGCCCGCTACCAATAACGACTGAATCATAGTGAGACTTCAATATCATGCTGGTTTCAATCTCTGAATGCAAGTTTGAATCGGCCTAAGCGAAGCCGATAACTTGACAAATATTTTCTATTTCCTCTACCCCAACATGGTATCGGTGGTCGCCCAGCGTTTTCATTGCAAATCGCTGCCGTACCCAAGCGATCTTCATTTATTTGGTCAAAATCAATTTGTTTTGGCGAGTCCTGCGAAGGCGATAGACTTGGCCGTCACAATGGATCCACACCTCGTCCCCACAACGGCAAATCGACTCAAAAGCGATGATCTTGGGGAGCTGATGGATCGGTGCTGAATTGCTGCTTTCGATTCCGGGTGTTTGGTCAGGATCGGGCAATTGGGTCATTGGGGACTCCGGAACAATCATTTGGTTTTTATGGTTCAACTGGATGGTCGACGGTTGACGGCAGCCGACTGTTGTCATAGCATTATCTTATTGAGATTGATTCTCAGTAGCAATACCGACGACGCAGCAAGCCAAAGATTTGTTTTTCAGCTGAAAATCATAAACTCCTTAGCCAGCCACGCTCCGATTGCCCCCCACCTAATGGTTAGGTGAGGGACCTCTTCGTGGAATTTGGTTATTTTTAAGGAGTTGCGTTTATGCGCAAGCACGTATTCTCATTCGATCGAGGCCCATCGATCGTTGTGAAGGCAGGTTTTACCCTGGTCGAACTGTTGGTGGTAATCGCCATCATCGGCATTCTCATGGGGCTACTTTTGCCAGCAGTCCAATCGGCTCGTTCGGCCGCGCGGCGGGCCAGTTGTGCCAATAATATCCGCCAGCTGGCGTTGGCTCTGCACAATTATCACGGATCCCGCAGTAAGTTCCCGGTCGGTTCGGTACAAAAGAATTTCACCAGCCCTTTGGTGGCAATATTGCCATTTATGGAACAATCCAACAATTATCAACTGTGGGATTTTGATAAAAGCTACTCCGATCCGGCCAACTACGCCGTGTCGCAGCAAGTGATTCCTACTTTTTTGTGCCCTAGCATGACCATGCCACGAACGGTGCCCGAGATTACCTTGGGTTCCAATGGCTTGCCGGTTGAAACCGGCGGACCCAACAGTTATTTGTTCTGCGAAGGGACCGACGATTACATGCGGCAAGCAGACGGGATGTTTGGGATTGCCTGGCCCGATTATGGCTTCAACAATAAATCGAAAAGGTTTCGTGATCTGGTGGATGGAACCTCCAACACCTTCGCCATCGGTGAAACTGTCTATAACTACGAAGATTATCTATGGACCGGTTCGTCCAATCCGTTGGCGGGGACGGTCAAGTGGGGGACTGCCCGTTGGACTGTGGGCTACCCCAAGATATCGCTGGGTACAACGCTAAAGGCGTTCAACGTCCATACGACCGCTAACATGGGCGGGTTTGCCAGCATGCATCCCGGAGGCGCCAACTTCACGCTGGCAGATGGTAGCACCATGTTTCTTTCGCAAGACGTGGACGTTACCGTTTATCAAGGTCTCGCCACCTGCCGTGGGCGCGAGATCTTGGATGGAGATTATTAGGATGAAAATTCTACTAAATGATACATCTATTTTTCTGTTGGGTACTTCGGTCGTGTGCCTTTGGTTTCTGGTGGTGGCAACAGCGGGTGGATGTTCAGCAGGTGATTCCAGTCCCCGGCAAAGTCTACAAGGTCAAGTCACCTTGGACCAAAAGCCAGTGTCTGACGCAGTGCTTGTTTTGACGCCGATAGATTCAAAAGGTTTGGTCGCAGTGGCGGAAATCCACCACGGCAGTTTTAGTTTCGGCACCAAGGACGGTCCCGGTCCCGGAAATTACTTCGTCCGAATCAATCCCAACGAACCTGAAATGGGTGAATCGGGACCAGAGGCTTTGAAGTCTAATCCTGGCAAAACACGTTCGATCCCGCAGGCTTATCAGTCTAACGGAAAACTGCAAATAGCGATAAAATCTAGTCCAAATCCGCCGCTCTTGATTGAGCTGGTTTCGCCAAAATAAATCGGACAGCGTTGGGATTACGGTTCAAAAAAAACTAAGAATAAAAGAGATTGAAAAATGAAATTTAAAAGCATTTTTGGCATGATAGCCGTCGCATTATTATGGAACGTCAACGCCGCGTTGGCCCATTTTCCATGGATTGTTCTAGATCAAGAGGGGAAAGTGCTCTGCGTGTTCGGCGAAGATCCTACTCAGAGGACCTACGCATGTCCTGAATCGCTTGCTGAAGCGAAGTTTTTCGTTCAGGCAGGTGATGGTCAGCGGACGCAAATACAGACGACTGCGGTTGATACCGCGTCGTTGGTAGGTTTGGTTAGCGATCACAGGACTTCCGATGGCAGCCTTGTTTTCGCGACCGTAAAGTACGGCGTCTATCATGGAACTTTGTTAAATTACTACTGTGCGCACCAGTGCTTGCCATTACCCAATCGCTTACCATCAATTGATTCGCAACCTTTGCCTATGGATTTGTGCGGCTTTGTGGTGAACAACGGCCAGGGCGTCGATGTACACATCTATTGGCAGGGGAAACCGCTGGCCAATGCCGAAGTTCAATTGTTGGATTCAGATGGTGCGAAGAAGGTATCCTCCAAAACTGATTTCCAAGGGGCAGTGCCTTTCGGAACAGATGTGCTTGGCACCGGTTTGAATGCGATCATCGTTGGGCACAAATTGGAAGGTCAAAGCGGAGAACTCGACGGTGAGTCGTTTGGAACATCGTCAAACTATTTGACGCTGACGTTTGACAAACCGACAGCCAAGTCAACATTAGCCAGTTCGGAAGCGACCCAAATGAATGTCAACCCATTGCCTGCTTTGCCGTATGGAATCACCAGTTTTGGTGCGGCAAGGATTGGGCAGCGACTTTATGTTTATGGCGGCCACACGGGATCGGCTCATTCGTATTCCAGACAAGAGCAGTCCAATGAATTGATTTGCTTAGATTTGGAGAAGACGGATGCTGGTTGGGAAGTGCTAAGCAAAGACCAGCGTTTGCAAGGATTGGCATTGGTGGCCTACCAGCAAAAATTGATTTGCGTCGGCGGCTTCTCTGCGAAGAACGAAGAAGGCGGTGATCATGATTTGCATTCGGTGGCAGGCGTTCGAGTCTTTGATACTCAGACCAATCAATGGTCGGATTTGCCTGCGTTGTCAGCGCCGCGATCCAGTCATGATGCAATGGTTTTGAATGACAAACTGTACGTGGTTGGTGGTTGGCAATTGGATGGTCTTAAGCAAACGCAGTGGCATTCCTCAGCTTTGTCACTGGATCTCGCCGATACTTCTGCGGGTTGGCAGGAACTGGCGGTTCCGCAGATGCAACGGCGGGCGTTAGTTTTGGCTGCCCATCAAGGTAAACTGTTTGCCATTGGTGGTATGGATGCCAAAGGCGGCCCGACTCGTGGAGTCAAGGTTTACAACCCGGCAAGTGACCAATGGTCAGAGGGTCCGTCATTACTGGGTGCAGAAGCCATGCAAGGCTTTGGTGCAGCAGCGTGGAGTGTCGACGGTCAATTGGTTGTCACCAGTATCGACGGAGCTGTTCAGGTCTTAAGCGAAGACATGTCCAAGTGGATCGCTGGTCCAATAACCAGAGACGCTCGTTTCTTCCATCGCCTGCTACCATTTGGTAAAGGTAAAGTCGTATCTATTGGCGGTGCCAATATGGAAAGTGGCAAATTTCTAGAGCCCGAAGTCATTAGTTTGCGGTAATTCAAGGCCAGGACGCGTTGGGTGGCAAACGCCGCCCATTGGGTTCAAGCAAACAAAATTCGTAGCCCAGCCAATCCTATCTTTTAATTTGGTAGGATTGGTTTATTTTTTGTTGGGTTTAATACCCGATTGATGCGTTGCCGTCCCGGATCTTGTTTCCCTCGGTTCGTCCGTCAAGGGTCAGTCCGCTTTCGCATCCCTAGGTGATACCAGTTCCCGCATCTTGGATAGGTCTGGAATGTTTTCGCTATCGAACATCGCTTCAGCGAGTTCGTGATTGATGCCAAACCAATGCACGCGAGCTTTTTTTCCGACGTTCAAGGAAAAATTCATTCCTTCTGCAATTCCACGATTAATCGTCTCCTTGACTCGCATGAATTCAGGCAGGTTGATCCCTTCTCGATTCACCCATTGAACTCGCTCCTGTCGTGCCAACCTGCGTGGTGACAGCAAAGACGTTCCTGGGCCAAGCCACGCAACTCTTGATGGTGTAAAGTCGGTTGGGTCCAAGTCCATTTTAAGAAAAGCGGACGGGACATCACTCGCATCTTTCCGGACAAGGAAATCCATTCGAAGTTTATTTGTTCCCACGTGCGAGGTTTGGAGGATTCTGTCCTGGGTGTTCAGACAACCAAGCCAACTGTTAAAATCACGATTGTCGCCAATACGTTCGTAATTCCAAAGGCCAGCTAAACGCATGTCTGGAACCGCGAATTCGCGAAACAGATTCGCGCGCGGTACTTTGTCTTGAATCTGCTTTACGTTACGCCTCCGTGGCGGTCGGGCAAGTCGAATCCCGGCGTCCTTATCGAAAACAAATCCATAAATAGACTCGGTCAGACTTGGAAGTCTGTCGCGCAGATCAATAAGTTCTTTTCCATCAGGATCAAAAACGTGAACTTCTGTTTCGCTCAGACGAATGAAAAGAAATCGTTCACCATCGAAGGCAAAAGCGAATCGAACTAGGTCATGGCATTCTACAATCGCTATTGAACCCTCTTGCAAGCGATGGTCATTCAAGTTTGTTTTGGGTTTTCCTTGGGGAAACCGAAGACGCCTTCATTAAGAAATCACCTGATTCCCAACTTTCTAATTCCAAGCGGTGGGCTTGAAGCAATGCTAATGCAAGGGCTTTGCTTTGAGCCATTGCGGACGATGAAATCGCAAGGCACACCAGCATGAAACAAGTCGGAAATAGGTTCATGGTGATGGGTCCAATCGAATTAGCTTGGTGGAAAAATCGTCGTCGTACGAACGCCGCTACCTAGAGGCCGATGCAACCACCTTAGGGCCCCAAAGTCGCCGGGACGTAAAGCGCCCTCCGCTCTTGGGAATGCACAACGCCCAAGTGTGAATAATCAAAGTCATCCGGATCAAACCTGCACATTAATCGCTCCCAGCAAACACGGAATTCTTCTGAAACCCAAGTGGTGTGGCCTAGCTGCCCAGAAGGTGCAGGTTCAAGAATGCCCTAGTATTCCGGGGGAAAAGTGTACCGACCCGTCGCGTACACGCAACTAGAACCCTTGATAGGATCATGGGTGCAGGGCTGTCGTTGGCCACGGTTGCCGGATGGGAAATCCGGATCATCGCCACAGTCTTGTTCTGTTGTTACAAGGCAAGGTCCTGTGCCGCCACTCGGACCCGTCTGTCCGAAGCATTAATTCGAAGTTGCAAACAACAGTCCGAAGCATATCGCGAATATTCTACGATTCATAAACCCGCTCCCGAAATAAGAAGATAAAGGTAAAGGGTGAAATGATAAGTTTCACGCGTTAAATTGGCACAAGTTATTTTTCACCAAACGATGCTTGTCCCGTGAACTTGATTTCCTGCTTTTCCCATTCGATCAACCAGGTCAACTGATCGTCCTGTTTCAGGGAATCGCTATCCATCTTTCCGGAAACAAGAATTTTGTAGACGCCGGATTTTCCCAGTGGCTGGAGTTCCACAGCTTAGTCTGGACTTCCAAGCATTAATCGCACTGTTGGTTTGCTGAGCGCTTTGTCAACTTTAGCTCCATCGACATTCACTTCTTCAAGTTTGGGTTCTTTCCAGGGCTTCGGCATATCGGTGTCGGGCGAATGGGTCTCTTGCCTTACTCGCAATATCGCTGTCGCTGTCTGAGTATCTGTTTCCTTGTGGGCACAGCGAAATTGTAAACTTGTAGGGCTTAAGTTGCTGGCAGAGCTCTCTTTGATCGTGAGTGGCAACGACGCGCCGCTTTGGTATTTTGCAGACCTTATGCCAACTTCATCACCGATGTCGCCTTTGGAAATGTTTTCGTAAGTCGCTGGGACGACAAGAAATACCTTGCTATTTTCTTGGACAAGGCTAATTGGCACGTCGCGAAGTGAGGGTGACACTGTGACCTCAAGGTCATCGAACGTCACAGGGCTAGTGAGTGTGACTGGAATTTGTGCGGTTGAAAATTGACGTGCTTCACTGACTGCCATTGTGATAAGGTCTGGGGGTAGAGAAATATTCCCGCTATCCCCATAATGCAAAGTGATCGATGCGATTGCTTCACGGGTCGCTCGATTACGACGAGTGACATTTTGCAGGGCATTTGGTGACTTTTTCTCAGCCAATGTGTGCACTTCTGAGAGTGATTTCTCTTTCGAATTTTGTGGCAAGTGATGTGATTGTAATTGCAGTGGAGTGGGTACTTGCGTTGCGCTAGTGAAGATTGTGGCGTCACATCCTTATCCAGTCTTGTGTGATACCCGGAGGTTGCAGCGTTTCAGCAGATGCCCAGGCTGCGGCAGTCGTTGAGAAGGCGCCGAGCTTATTGTTGGACTTGGTTTTGCAATAGCTAGGTCGTTGGTTTACTTGCTTTTCTGTTTTCGACTGCCGTGTTTTTCGTAGACTTGGGCAGAGTGTTGCTTGGTTTGTCGAGCGTTTTTTCTAGCGTGAATTCGATCGCGTGCAGCCGCATACTCCGTGGCGTGGTCGACGATCGGTCGGGGGTAGTCTTTGCCAATTTGGCAACCAAACAAGCTCTGTTCCATCAAGTTCATTTGGTGGGGTTGGGCGATGTGTTTGTCGGGGACGTCCGCCAGTTCGGGGACAAATTTTCGAATAAAGCGGCCTTCGGGGTCCTGTTCTTGTGCTTGTTTGATGGGCGAATAGATGCGAATTGTGTTGATCCCTGTCACCCCTGACTGCATTTGAAATTGACTGTAGTGAATGCCAGGCTCGTAGTCGAGAAAAAGTTGGGCCAGGTAGATCGCAGGGCGCCGCCAATGCAGCCACAAGTGATACGCCGCAAATGATACGACCATCGCTCGCATGCGAAAATTCAACCAGCCTGTTTGACGCAGGCAACGCATGCAGGCGTCGATCAAAGGGTACCCAGTTTTGCCTTGGCACCAAGCCTGGAAATAGTCTTCGTTAAATTGATCTTCGCGCAAGCCATCAAAGGCAGGGTTCATGTTTTGAAATTCGATCTCGGGTTGATCCTCCAGTTTCTGCATGAAGTGACAGTGCCAATGTAGGCGACTGTTGAACGACGAAAGAGATTGCCGCCAGTGTTTTTCTAGATTTGAATTGGCCGGTATTTCCTTTAATCGATTGCCTGCTGCCTGATAGATGGTGCGCAATGAAATGTTCCCAAATGCGATATAGGGACTAAGTCGACTGCAGGCCAAGCCAGCCGCCAGTGGGCTGGACATTTGAGTGCGATAGTTTTCACCTCGGTGGGCCAGGAATGATTTTAAGGTGTCGTCAGCAATAGGTTCACCGCCCATTTGAATTTCGGTGCGGCCTACGGAATTCATTTTGAAGTTCGCGGGGTCTTGGATCGATCCCGGACTTATCTCTTTGACGCAATCTATTTTCGTTGGCGCGTAGGTAACGGGCTGGTTCATCAAGCGTTGCCAATGATTGGCCCAGAGGTCGCGATTGGACAACCGTCGCACCACGCCAAATTGTGGAATTTCGCTAATCGGAATATTGGCGGCTTTGGCCCAGAAGCGAACGTGCCGATCCCGTTGGTAGCTTAAGTGGTTGAAGGTTTCCTGGTGTGCCCAAATTTTTTGGATGCCGTACTGGTGATGAATTTGTTCCAGAAGCGTAATCACTTTTCCAGTACGAAGGACAAGTTCACCACCGATGGCTCTAAGGCTTTTTCTTAGTTCGGTCAACGATTGATTAATAAATTCCAAGTGAATTGTGGCGCAATCATCCGCCTCCAGTAGTTCGGGTTCATAGACGAACAGGCAGATGCACTTGCCAGCCTTTGCCGCATCGGCAAGGGGAGCATGATCGTGGATTCGCAAGTCGCGTTTGAACCAAACCAATTGGATCGACATCGAACGCTCGGTTCATCTTGGGGGCGGTGGATTTTGTGGGCTTTGGCAATTGGCTACTCTGTCCCACGCGAGTAGAAGCGGTGCGAAGAAGCGGCCTGCAAAGGCAAGGTTGGAAGACGGGCGTCTAACCGTTCTTTGCGACGCCCTGTAACGATGAACTGGCTGATGGCAACGTCGGGTGCATGCTTTGAGCCTCCGCTGCATGCGTGCTCAATGGGTTCCGCGGGTGCCGATCGGTTCGGTGCCCAGTTCTGTCAACCACCCAACTTGACCACGATGCCACAAACCAGGATTGCGGCGCCGGCAAAGGCGTGACTGTAATGGTGAAGAGATTTTAAGTTGAGTTTTCTAAACTTCAGATGCTGTAGACCAAAGTAAATCGCAAAGACGCTGGCCAACATTGTGCCAATGGTCGCGATCGTAAACGCGAAAACCACCAGTCCAATCGCGATCGGGACGCCGGCGCTGGACAGTTTCGCGGCCGGGTACATGAACAATGGGATCAAGGCCTCGCACGGACCGAAAGCGAAAATCAAAAACATCAACCACGGTCTTACCGCCGTTAATAAAGTTGAATTCGAAGCGTCAATCGATTCTGACGGAATTCGCGCTTCTGCCCCAAAGTCCTGGTCTAGGTCTAGAAGGTGGTGACTGTGGGCAACCTGTCGCAGGCCTTGAGCAATCCCCCAAGCTAAGTAAGTAACGCCGAAGCCAATTAGCATCCAAGCGGCCACTTCGCCTCGGTAAGCTTCTAGAGCCTTGATTCCCAAAACCGATGTGCCAAACACCAGGCCGATTAAACCAATCACCACCGAACCGGCCACGTGAATCAGCCCACAGCCCGCGGTCATCAGGGCGGTCTTGGTGATCGACCAGCGACTGGATTGGGCCATGGCCGCAAAAGGCACGTAGTGATCAGGCCCCAAGATCGTATGGAGAGCGCCGATGCAAAATGCCGTCGTCGATAATGTTAAAAGGTCAGCTGTCATTGTTGATGGGTTGCCCGAAATGTCGAAGGGATTCCATAAGCAAGCAAGAGATTAATGTTAGCGGCTGAAAAAGTCATTGGGGGCAAAGCGATCGGCCACCGACATTAAGGTCACCTTTTAGGTGAACTATTTTTCTGGCTATATCTGGCTAATATGCGTCCCCTGGATGAAAGATGACCTTTTTTGTTAACTTAGTAAGGGTCGTTGACTGGGGCGTAAACGGCCATTTTGTCGATAAATATTGCTCTTGGTTGACCGGGGCGTAATCGGCGAAGATAGAGTGCTAAAAAGTGCGTGAACTATCTTTTTATCCTTGGAATTAATTAGTCGGACAAAGACAGGTATGTCGAACCCCACACAAGATATAGCAGCCTCTAGCGATGACCTTAACCCGAAGCATCAAGGTCCGCAAACCGTTGAGAGCCATAGCAAAGTTGAGTTTATCAAACTGGACAGTCGGTTCCTTCGAGGCGAAATTCCTGCGGAACTGTCCACCGACACGGATCATTTTACCGAAGAATCGGTCCAGTTGCTGAAGCATCACGGCATGTATCAGCAAGACGATCGTGATCGACGTGCCGAAATGCGTCAGGCGGGCATCAAAGGCAAAGCCTTTATGATGATGCTGCGGACTCGTGTGCCTGGTGGCAAAATGACGGCCCAGCAATTTCTTGCCGAATTAGATTTGTGCGACGCTTTGGGTGATGGCACCATGCGTTTGACAAGTCGGCAGGCGGTCCAGCACCACGGCATTCTGAAGTCAGATTTGAAGACTGCGATTCAGCGCATTAGTGAAGTGCGGCTGAGTACTTTGGGCGCCTGTGGTGATGTTAATCGAAATGTCATGTGCAGTCCGGTGCCAGTTAATCGTCCGTACTATCATCAGGTGCAAGCATTGGCCGATGAAATTTCGACTTACTTTCTGCCTCAGTCTTCGGCCTATTTCGAAGTCTGGTTGAAAGATATGCAGACCGGCGACAAAGAGTGTGTCGCTAAGATTGATGGCCCCGAACATGAGCCCATTTACGGAGTGACGTACCTTCCTCGGAAATTTAAAACGGCGATTGCGTTTGCGTTTGACAATAGTGTTGACGTGCAAACCAATGACTTGGCTTTGGTTGCGATTGTGGAAGGTGAAAATGTAATCGGTTACAACGTCATGGTCGGCGGTGGTATGGGGATGACGCCTGCCAAGAAGACGACATTCGCTGCGTTGGCTAAACCCCTTTGTTTTGCGACACCAGATCAAGTGATTGCGGTGTCGCGAGCGGTGGTCGAAGTGCAGCGTGACTTTGGGAATCGTGACGATCGCAAGCATGCTCGTTTGAAGTATCTGATTCGAGACTGGGGCATCGAAAAATTCCGCGAACATGTTCAAGAGTATTACGGTAAGCCGTTGGAAACCTTTCGTGATGTTCCCATCCAGGCGTGTATCGATCCCTTAGGCTGGACCGATCAGGAGGATGGCCGTTGGTGTTACGGTCTGAACATTGAGAATGGCCGAGTCGTCGATAACGAAAAGTTTCGTTTGAAATCTGCCTTGCGAGCGGTCTGCCAGCAGTTGAATCCATCGCTTCGCATTACTGCTCAGCAGAGTTTGTTGATTTGCGATTTGACACCGGACCAAAAGCCGCAGCTAGAAGCTATTTTGGCCCAACACAAAATTAAACGAAGTGAAGATTATTCGACGGTCCGGCGTTGGTCGCTGGCGTGCGTTGCATGGCCTACCTGTAGTTTGGCGATCACTGAAAGCGAACGAGCGCTTCCCGGAATCTTGGATGAATTGGAAGTGCATCTGGACCGTCTAGGATTGTCCGAGGAAGCGATCAATATTCGGATGACCGGTTGCCCCAATGGTTGTGCGCGACCGTATAACGCTGAAATCGGCTTGGTCGGAAAGGCGAAGGAGAAATACACTTTGTACCTTGGCGGTTCGCATTTGGGGACTCGGTTGGCGTATGTCTACAAAGATTTAGTGCCCGCGGATACGTTGGTCGCTGAAATCGTCAGCGTGCTAGAGCAGTTTAAGTCCAATCGTATTCCTGGCGAAGCGTTTGGCGACTTTTGTGACCGGGTTGGCCAGGACTCGCTGCTGGAAGCATGTGCGGCTTGATGAAATTATCGCTGTTTGCTTCATGTGCACCTGGATTGGAACCTTGGTTGGAACGCGAAATTCGCCAGTTGAATATGTGCGCGACCGGCGACGAATCGGCACCGCAGAATATTGCGCAAGACGTTGGTGGTGTTCGATTTGAAGGCGATCAATTGACATTAGCGCACGCTTTGGTCGGCTTGGGTTTGGCGGCGCGGATTTTGGTTCGTATTGCGACTTTCCCAGTGACTGAACTTTCGAATTTGGATTCGCATGTTGGTCGATTGTCTTGGACGGGTTGGTTGAAACGCGATGTACCGCGAGTGATTCGAGCAACCGCCAGAAAGTCTCGTTTGTATCATACCGGCGCGATCCAGCAGCGAGTGCTGCAGGGGATTTCTAGACGCATGAAAGATCGGCCCGCTCCAGTGAATCTGGCTGCGGCGGATGTTGAATCAGGCGCCGCAGCAGCGACCGAGAATGTCGCCTCGTTAGTCGTGCGTATGGAACATGATCGTTGTACAATTTCGTTGGACGCCAGCGGCGAACCACTGCACCGACGCGGCTATCGGTTGAATCCATCACATGCTCCCTTGCGTGAAGACTTAGCAAGAGCGGTGGTTCTGGCGTCAAATTGGGATCGGACGCGGCCACTGGTTGATCCGATGTGCGGTTCGGGAACATTGTTGATCGAGGCTGCGATGTTGGCGGTAAATTGGCCGCCTGGCTATGGGCGGCGATTTGGAATCGAATCAACGGTGTTAGGGGATAAAGTTTCCATTGCTCAGGTGAAGAAAGACCGGCTGACGTTGGTACAACCGATGGCGTCAGTGATCATGGGGAGTGATCGCGACCCTCGAGCGATTACAGCGGCGAAAGAGAATCTTTCAGGATTGGATTTTCCGATTCAGTTGGATGTGTGTTCTCTTAGTTCGGTCAACCTGCCATCGCAGGCGGTTTCGATTGTGACCAATCCGCCTTGGGGAGGCCGAGTATCTGCCGAGCACCATCTGGATCCACTGTATCGTTCGATCGGTGATTTGCGACGTCGATCGGTGGCAGGATCGTCGTTGACTTTGGTCACCAGTCGTCGTGAATTGGCCTATAAAACCGGAGTTCCGGTCCGATCGGCATTTCTGACAGACGCCGGCGGCACCAAAGTGAATGCATTCGTTGAAGACTTTGGCGAATCACCGTCCTGAGAATCCAGTGCGGTTAAGCAGGCCTTGACCACGGTTTGGGTTTGGATGTCTTGCATGGCTAGATTTTCAGCCGAACGACGATATCTGGCAGTGCCGCTCTGGTGCCAAGCTTGGATCGCAATATGTTGCAGACCGTAGGGTCCCGAGTCCTGTGAAAGTGTGGGGCCAAATAGTACCACGCACGGGGTTCCCAAAGCCGCCGCCATGTGCATTGGCCCTGTGTCACAACCAAGGAATAATTTGGCTTGACTTGCCAAAGCGCAGAACTGAGTTAACGAAGTGGCAGGCGCAAGCAAGACACCCTGCCCTGCTTGCTGGACGATCTGTTCGGCCCAACCTTTTTCCTCGCCGCCGGCCCAAGTGACAATCGTTGGGGTGCTTGTGTTTTGGAAGAGTGTTCGGGCAACCTCTGCGAAACGTTCATGTTCCCAGCGTTTGCTGGGCCAACTTGCGCCAGGATTTAACACCACATAGCGTTGTCCGATCTGAAGATCTGAAAGCGTTTGTGCGAGCCAAATTTGGTCCGCCTTAGGGACTGGCAGTTGAAATTTTGCGAACCGACGTGTATCCGGAGCGACACCGGTTTGGGCGGGATTTGTCGATTCCTGATGGTCCGAAGTTTCGGCGGTGATTGCTGTGGAATGGAAAGGATGCTGAAAAGATTGGTCTGGGTCAACGATGCTGCTGGCTGCCTGCTTGCTGTGCCTAACAATTGCTGGAAGCAGCGACAAGGTTCTATCAACTAAGTGCGTGACGCCATTGCCAGGCTGGAGAAACGTGTTGTTGAAGATCCGAGACAATTCTTTTCCATAGGTGCCTGCCAAGCCAATGCGAGTGGGCGCACCTGAGAGCCAGCCCAACGCGGAACTCTTAGTCAGCGATTGAGGGTCGATCGAAACGTCGATTTTTAGGGAGCGAAGTTGAGAACGCAGAGCCCAGATCTTGGCAGGACTTTTTAAGTAGCCGTGCGGAACTTGTAAGATGTTGTCGATATGGGGATGGTGCCCTAGCAACTTGTGGGTGGGTGATTCCATGGCCCAAGTGATGTGGCAGTTGGGCCAATAGGATTTCAATTCGTATGCCAAAGGCAACGTTAAGATGCAATCACCAATATGGCTAAGGCGAGTGATCAGGAATCGAGGCGATGAATTCAAAATGGACTCCGATGGGTGGTGTCGCAGTGGCAGTGTCGCAGTGGCAGTGGGATGCGATTGACCTCCGGGCAAGGTGACTTCGCAGACGCGACTGTCGGTGGTTGGGTCGCACTGACAGTGGCTTGGGTTGCTTCAAATCTTAGCAATCAGCTTCCCAGGAACCAACACGGATCTGGCAAGGGCGGGTTGGCCACCGTCTTGAGTCGATTTGGTAGTAGAAATTTTGGAAATCCTGTCAAATATGAATTGAATCCGGCTCTAGCATTGTTGGTCAATTCAAGTCTTCCCAGTAGATTATTAGATGTCATCGCCCAGTCTATTGCTGGCTGACTAGTTTGTTTTGCCTTTGAATTTTGAAGAAGCCCGTGCACGAACCGGAACTGAAACCTGCCGCTGTGGTCCTTGAGTCAGAAAATTTGGCCCCGCCATTTTCGATTGGAAATGTCTTGGTTGACCCTCCTATTCTTCAGGCGCCGATGGCCGGGTTTACCAACTACGCGTTCCGACACATTGTTCGCGAGTATGGCGGTGTGGGCCTTCAAGCGACTGAAATGATCAACGCTAGCGGTTTCGTGTGGTTGGAGGAAAAGGAAGCCGAGCATCCGGATCGCTTGTGGGGCGTGGCCGAAGAAGCCAGACCGCTGGCTGTGCAAATTTGGGACAACCAGCCCGACTTGATGGCGCGAGTGGGTTCGCGGTTAGTCAGTGAATTTGGAGTCAGCGTGGTTGATATCAATTTCGGCTGCCCAGTGAAGCGAGTGACCAGCCGAGCGAAAAGTGGTTCGTACCTGCTGTCGTTTCCAGATCAAATGGGGCAGATTATTGAACGGGTTGTAGAAGCTTGTTATCCAACCCCAGTCACGGCGAAGATCCGACTGGGTTGTTCTCACGATAAAATAAACGCCAATTCGATTGCCCAGGTTGTTGAAAATGCCGGCGCAGCGGCGTTGACTGTGCACGGTAGAACCGCGTCAGATATGTTTCGAGGCATTGCGGATTGGGATCGAATTTCAGAAATTAAGTCGTATTTGAAACGGATTCCGCTCATTGGCAATGGTGACTTGGATTCGGCAGAGGCAGTGGTCCATGCCTTCAGAACTTTTGACGTCGACGGAGTGATGATTGCGCGAGCGTCGCTTGGGCGACCGTGGCTGTTTCAGCAGGCCGCGTGTGCGTTGAAAGGTTTGCCAGTACCACCAGATCCAACGATGCTCCAGCAACGTGACTGTATGCTGCGCCACTTTAAGATGATCTTACCGCGGTTTGGCGAAAAGAAGGCTGCGGTTTTGATGCGAAAATATTCTTGTTGTTATGCACAAGGAAAACCGGGTGCACGCTGGTTTCGGACCCATGTGGCCAGGATTTCAACGGCTGCAGAGTTCTACGATGTGGTCGAAAAATACTTCCCGATCGATGTAGACGCTGCCCAATTCAATGAACGGCTGAGTATCAAGAACGATGGCCAGCCCGACCTAGGTGAAGAAATTAGCGACCCTACATGCTGTGATGTGTGAAGCCAGGGTAATTGTGAAGCCAGGGTAATTGTGAAGCCAGGGTAATTGTGAAGCCAGGACGGTAGGAGGTGGTTCAAGAACTCTTGCCCAGGGACGCTTCGTCCCTTTTTCCAACCAACATCTAACGTGCACAACGTAAGTGGTCATCACGCACCTGCTTGGTGCGCACTTTTTGAATTCGAATTTGTCGCTAATTGATTAGTCTTCTACCCGAATTCTTGATGGTTTCCAGGTTTTACGCAGCTTCTTTGAATACGTTTGGGGATTGCATTCGGTCCAAACGTAGGTCGATTTCTTCCAAGCCTTGGCGAATCAGATTGTTCAACTCGTCTTGTTGTTGAACCAAGTTTTGTCGGCCGTTGTTGATGTCTGCCCACCGTTGATTGATCGAATCTTCCCGTTCGTCCAGTCGAGCCGATCGGCGGCTGACTAGCTTCATTTGACGTTGCACCCAATTCCTGAGCGATTCCCTGTACAACAACAATTCTGACTGGCGAGAATCCAGGCGTTTAATCTGTTGACTGGATTGTTGTTGAATTTCGGCAGCGCGGGTCTTGGCTTGTTCCAAATAAATGTCGGTTTCTTCGGTGATTACTTGTAAGCGTTCGTTCCACTGGGCATTCGACAGGGTCTGCCGCGCGGTGCGTTCGAATTGCTTGATCACCATTCGATCTCGCAGAATTTCAACTTGAGTTTGTTGCAATTTTTCTTCTAGCGAGCGGACAGCACTTTCGCGATGCAGCAAGGCATTTTCGTGTTTGGCTGTCTCGTTTTGTTGGATTTGACTTAGGCGATCTAGCTCTTGCCGATCCACCAAGAGCTCTTGTTGCTGTTCATCTTTGGCGGTCAGCCATTCGGCCTGTTGATCTGTTAGGTCATCCGAACGTTCGCCCCAAATCGACTGCTGTTCCACGATGACGCTCCGCAACATTTCTAGCTGTCGGCGAGTTTGACGTATGGAATCAACCGCGGCCGAATGCTGTTGCTTCAGCATTGACGCTTGTTGTTGAATTGGACTTTGCGTTCGGTTTTTACCCTCCGCAGTGCCTGCGGCAAGACGAGTGCCCGCATCCCGTGCTCTTAGTTTTTGCGAGTGCGAAACGGCCTGGTTTTCCAAAGGTAGCAACTGAGAAAGGGGTGTCGAGGCGAACTTGGTTGTGGTTTGTTCCGCGATTTGTTGGGCGACGTAATTTTGGATCGCTTCTAGGAAGTCTTGGTCAAGGTGTTCCGGACTGGAGTCGGCAACCACATGTGATTCCACTTGATTTTCAGATTCCTTGAATGAATCTACGCTCAGGTCTAAATCAAAAAAGTCCGAATCCAATTTGGGAACGTGCGTGCGTGCCGGTATTTGTCGGACGTTGGGTTGGGTGATCGCAGGAGTTGCGGCAGGTTGGTTTCCATCGAAATGATACGTGGCATTGGAGGCAATAGATTCTAGGGTGACTTTGCGTCCGGATTCTGGCTGAGTTGTCGGTTTGGGTATGGCAGGCGAAGCGGAAACCTGGCTTGTTTCGAACGAAGCCGTTGTTGAAGCTCTATTCGTGATCGAAGTCGATTGGATTTGTTTTGGGGAGCCCACAGGAACACTGGTGCTTGCGGCGATTTTGGTTTCTACCGTTTCCAAGGAAGTTTCAGTGCTTTGTTGTGAAACCACGACCGGGGCGTTGCCTTGTGACGCAATTAATTGTGGTGCAGTAGTTTGTGATGCAGTGAGATTTGTCGATTGACGCCGCTTAAGTTTCGCAGTCTCTTCTAACAGTTCGCGTTTCTTTTCGACAATTTCCATGCGTTGCTGTCGAATTTGCTTCTCTAGCGTTGCTTCTCGCTGTTGCAATCGTTGCTTGTGAGTTGTCAACTCGTCTTGTCTTCGGCGCAGGATATCCATGATCTCGGTCGCCTGCTGCTTGAAGGTTGATGTCGTTTGCTGGACATCTTCTTCATTTGAAATCGTCTTCGACGCGGAGTTCGAAAATTCGTCGTACGGTTCAGAAATCATCGGGGCCACTTCTGTCGCTTGAGCTTTCGCGAACAGGATGCTGGATTGGTCAAGTTCAAGTTCCGGGTCGCTGTCTGAAGTCACAGCAGATGCCGACTGCGCTGGTGGGGCGGCGCTGGCAACGTCAGATGTTTGAATGCTGATTTGTTCGAAATTGCTTGGAGCCAGTTCCAACGATTTCGCCATTGAATCTTGATTGGAAATCGACTCGATCTCCACCAAATCTCCAACACCAATCGGGTAGAAATCGCTGGTTGATTCTGGCGATTCACTGACGGTTTCCACGATCACATTGTCCAGCTTCACATTGTCCAGGTCCACATTGTCCAGGTCCACATTGTCCAGGTCCACATTGTCCAGGTCCACATTGTCCAGGTCCACATCGCGATCGATTTCAAAGTCTTGAAAACGGTTGGTGAATTCTGGGGTAACGTGGTCCGAATCGGCCTGTGTTTGGGTTTGCGTTTGGCTGGTTTCCAAGGAAATATTGTCTTGCGCGGCATCGGCGTCATCAATGCGATTAAAATCAGGTTGCGCTGCTTCGCGGGGAGATGCGGTTTTGACTGGAGACTCCTGATAGGCCAGTTCGTCCATCAGTTGTTGCATGCGAATTTTCAGCTTGAGTGGAAGAAATTCGACGGTGGAAGACGATTTTGCGCCTCGATGAATCGCTCGAGAAGCCGCGACCGTTCGCTCCGGTCTTGATTCGGGCTTGGTAGAATGGGGGAAATGCGGGGCGGTGGCCGAGTTTTTATGTTGCGCATCGACACGAAAATTCTGTGCGTTCTGCGGATCTTGACCGTGGTCTTGAGTAGGATTGGAATCAGCCATAGGGCTTCCTTCACAGGCTAAACGGGCGTCAATGATAGCAGTTGCGTGGTTAAGTGAACGCGCACCGGCGCAGAACACGACCTCGGTTCAATCAAACTTATCGGACAAGTTGACCTAAATTGTTTAATCGGGAATTTGAAATGGCTCTTTTGATGGGAATTTTGGCTCCGAATGGTTGCTGCGGCTTGAATCGTGGGAGAAACTGGCGAAAATGACGGCAGTTTGAAAGAGAGCCGGAACCTGCTAGCTTGGTTGATCGCTTTCACGTCCCTAACAATTTGTAGAGCAAACGAAGTTATGAGAGTAGAACCACTGGGTGACAAGGTTGTAGTCAAACGATTGGCACCCGAGGAAAAGACGGCCGGTGGAATATTGTTGCCTGATTCTGCGCAAGGCAAGCCGACCGAAGGCAAGGTGTTGTCGGTGGGAGAAGGCCGGCTGACGGACTCGGGTAATCGCGTGAAGCCTCAAGTGGCTGATGGTGACCGAGTGATCTTTTCCAGTTGGGCAGGCACTGAGATTGATGTGGACGGGGAAGAAGTGTTGATTTTGTCGGAAAGTGATATTTTGGCAATCGTTCAATAGTTTGCGATTGAGCCTGGATCCATTTCAATGGTAGCAACACCAAAGCTTGCAAGGCGTGGTTGGGTTACCATTTTTTTTTTTTGCTTTGGCGGGTCTTAGCATTTGGCAACGGGTGCGATCTTCCAGCAAACGTAACGCTAGCGTTAGCGGTGCGAACAACATTCGTAACACGAAGGATTTGTTTACTGTGATTGAACGCGTTCTAGAGCCAGAAGTAATGGAGTCCGTTGAGGAGGCCCGAGATTACAACAATATGGATCACAGTGCCGTCAACATTGGTTTCGTTGACGATTTAATCGCTGCTGGTTTTCAGGGTGGTGACGTGTTGGACCTGGGTACGGGGACCGCGTTGATACCAATCGAATTGGCAAAGCGGGGGTTGGAATGTCGGATCATGGCCGCCGATGCTGCGATATCGATGCTTGATTTGGCTCGTCTGAACGTTGAGATCGCCAGTTTGATGGATGTGATTCAATTGTCGCAGTGTGACGCCAAGGATATGGCCTATTCGAGCGAAATGTTTCCGTGGGTCATCAGCAATAGCATTGTCCACCATATTCCTGATCCTATGGCAGTCTTACGAGAGGCTTGGCGTGTGACCAAGCGTGGAGGCTGGCTGTTCTTTCGCGATTTGGCTCGACCGGGTTCTGTGTTGGAAGTTGATCGATTGGTTGAACTTTACACTGTCGGGTGCAATGATCATCAAAGGCAGTTGTTTCGTGATTCGCTTTTCGCTGCGTTGACTGCCCAAGAGATGGGCCAAATGGTTTCTGAATTTGGTGTCAAGCCAGAGACCGTGACCATGACCAGCGATCGTCACTGGACTTGGATTGGCCAGAAACCCGAATAGATATGTGGCAATCGATCGAAATTTTCTATCGTCAAGGATTCAAAGCAATTGAATATCCTTCATGAAACCGCTGGACTGAATGATGCCTCGGGTGGCGTCGTGAGTATCTTGGCTGTGATACAACCGCACGTAGCAGACTTGGTTTTGGAACAGCTACAGTCTTGTTCGATGTTGGAATTAACCGTTCGGTCGGTGCGCGGTTTTGGGCGTCAAAAGAATTACCTTGGGCAGTATCGCGATACCGAATATGCGATGGCATTTCTTCCGAAGGTGGAAATCGAGATTTGGGCCGAATCTTTTTACAGCGAGCGAATTATTCGAACGATTGTCGATACCGCACGCTCCGGTCGGATGGGTGATGGGAAGATCTTTGTGTTGCCGGTCTCTGGGCAAGGTTTGATTGCTAGGACTATTGATTTAGCAGTGGATTAAGGTGCCCGGCGTTGATGAATCCGATGCTAGCATCACCTCTTGCGCATAAAAAAGGCTCTCGGCAACAACAGAACTCCAGGGGGGCGAAGAACACTGCGGTTGGTCCGAGAGCGATTGGGTGCTAATGACCCAGACATCCTTGTCCGGATCATCACCATCGAGAAGCGTTTTGTGAAAGCCGGCCACGGTCCTTGTTGCCGACTTTCTACTTCTCATTTTTTTCAGAGTGACTTTACGAGCCTGAATTTGTTTACCAATTCGACCGACGGTTCAGCTCACAGGGAGGTTATAGTTTCCAACAAAACGGGTCAACGTCGTTTTCCAGACTTCAGTCTTTTTTCAAAAAAAACACTTCAATTATGCTGCTGTCACTCAGGCTAATGCTGTTGTATCACCTGCCCAAAATGTCCCATCTTTCTCTGTTTGCCACTTGCTTGCCTGCTCTAGTAATTTCGTTCGGATTGTGATGCTTGTGCGATTGGTGGTAACTGTCAATGCGTTTGATCTAGAGCATGCCTTAAGATATCCGATAAGAAGAGTGCTGCGGTCTGTCGAAAACGACTAAGCGTTTGCCGGAGTGGGGAAATAGGCTTTCTCTAGAATAGTTGTGTCATAAAAATGCTGGTTTTGATCATTGTTATCGCGATCTTGGGGACCAACCTTTTGTTGGGGCTCTTTGTTGCGCATTACACTGGTTATGGTCCGCAAAATTTCAACGAATTGATGACCGGAGTTACGTTGGAGCCTCGTGGGGAATTCCAGCGGCAGCTCGAGCGTGAGGTGCCTAAATTGGGCACGAAATTCCGCAAGCAGATGGCTTCGGCGATTCATCAACGATTGTTACGACCAGATCAATTGACTCTGGATCGGCAAGATGAAGACGAAGAGATGATCGTTTTGACCCTTCAGGCCATTGAGACCGTAAACTACGCCACGATTCTTTTGGACGAACTGCGATTTCAGGTTGATGCGGAAGACGACGCAGACGACGCAGACGACGCAGGCGATTTTGCCGCAACGGAAAAGTCTGTCGATGCGTCCGCTGCAATTGAAGATGGCATGGATCCGTCGGACGGGCCGCTGCCCCAGAAAGACGACCAGGGCTTAAGCGATCAGGGCTTAGACGGTGGTCCTGAAGATGATTCAGACTACCCAAGCGATTCATCGGGTGTGGAAATTCCGTTGCGATCTTGGACGGCTGAAGAATTGAGCGAAATGTTGGCAGTTTGGAGTCAACGTTTGCATAGCATAGAAGGGATCAACGAAACTCCTTGGTGGGGCAAGTTCATCAAGCAATGGGATCAATTTCTACAAGACTGGAATAATTACCGTATCATTGTCGAAGCCTGTGTGGCGGTGGATGCGGCCGTGGTTGCCGAAGTCGCTCGGCAGGCAATCCTAGTCAAGACTGAAGATGCGGTGGCTAGTCCTTCCACCAGTCGTCGAAAAAAGAAGGCGGCAAAGGCGGCCCCGATAAGTAAAACGCAGCGTTGGATTCAAAGTCAGAAGCAACAGCTTTACACTGACCTTTTTCATAAACGGGATGCCCTGCGTCAAGCTCAACGTTCTTTAATTCAGGTGGCTGATGGCGGTTTGCAATCTTGGTTTTCCAAGCAGTTCCCGATCGAAAACTGCTTCATTGAAGGCGGCAATCAAAAGCATCGCATGAAGCAGCTTGCGTGCATCAGGCCCGAGATCGTTTCCGACGAAGAAGAACCAAAGCCTAAAGCAAACTATTTATTCTTTGTTGCATTTGATCATCGTCAGCGTCTGGAATTTTGTCATGGGGCTTTGGTCGGCCAGGCAATCAATGAAGCGTTTGATGCTCTGATTATCGATTGCTTAGCGACCGAGCAGTTAGCTGGAGAATGGTTCCGAGTCAATGATTGCGTCATTTGTGGATGGGTTCATGAGGCAGAGGAAGCAACTGCTCAATCCAAAGCTGAATGGTTAAGGCAAATCATTGCCGCGACTAAGTTGAATGCCTTGGAAATTCATTGGGGACAAACCTCGAATGTGCTGGCGGTGCCTTTGCAAGAGAAGGATCAACCACGGAATCGACTTGCCCAGGTCTTGAAGTTGTGGCAGCGGCGCAGAAATAGTTTTCCGCTCATTTCAGGTGATCAGACTTGGACGTTGAGCGGAAGTCGGCTAAGGCCGGTTACCGAGGTCGAGCCTGAAGATCTGGAAGAAAATACGATACCGCTGGATTCTTCGATATTGAAACCATTCAAGCCGTGGCAGGTTGTATCTGGTTCGCAATCTAGCAACCAAACGCAAGCGAACGGCACAGCGGATGGTGACCAAGACGATCCGCCTGAAGTGCCCGACGATGATGTTGACTGGTAACCGCCAGCACCAAGTCTTCACACAAAAGCCTGCCCCATTTGTGGCCGACCCAGTGCGATTGACCCAGTGCGATTGACCCAGTGCTGCTGTCTTTGTCTGTGACGCCTTGACGTTTACATTGCCATTTGCTGCAAGCCGTTTCAGCAGTTTCACTCAGCATCCTGAAGTTCAGTCCAGCCGAAGGGTTGCAGCCAAGCTTGTTGCTTTTGGCCATCATACGCAGGGTCAGTAGGGGTTTGGTCTGAAGTGATGACCACTCTGGCGTACAACCAATCGTCTTGGCAGGTAAAGGTTGCTTCGGTCCCCTCGATGGTTCGCATCACTTTGCCAATTTCATCTGAGTGTCGAACTAAGTTCTGGATCGGCTGACCTTCGTCATCGACGATGGGCGTGGTTTGCGTGGATACATCTTTGGGTGTGGCAATCAGCTGGATGACGTAATGGGCTTGCGGGTCAGCGTCGATCGCGACCGAAATTGTTTTGTCGTTGAGTGTCAATGATTTCAAGCTTACTCCTGAAGAAGTGTAGAAGTCACCTTTGTCAAACGCTTCTAGTAACGCTTCGCTGGACAGGCTGGTGGCCCGCACGTGGACCCAGCCGCGTCCGAATCGGCTGGTTCCCTTCCCAAAGTAATGGTGGCTGTCGTCGGTCCCTAAACCAAAGACCGGCTTTCCGCCATATTTCTTAAGCCGCAGAGTATTTGCGATATCCCAAAGCTTTTCGATACTTGGATGATTGGCATCTCCTGTGTGATTTACGCCAGGATGACCATTAAAGGCTTCGAAGAATCTGATTTGTGAAACCGATGCAAGGTCATCAGCGGTCACTCCCCAGCCGAAGTTGGGATGATTTAGGTGGAGCAGAATGGGCTTGCCAGTTTTTTCACTTTGTTCCAAGGTGGCACGCATGTTATTAGACATAGCCTCTTTGACGGTACGTCCGCCCGCAGGAAGAATCAGTTTTTGCAGGTTGGTTGCGTTCATATGAACGGGGCTCTTACCGACACTATCCGTAATTTCTTCAGCTTGGATTAGCAAGAATTCTTCAAGGGATTCGAACATGGGGCGAATTTCGCTCAGTGTTTTCAAACGAACTTCGGCAGTGCCGGCCTCTTGATCGCCACGCAGTTCCACCCAATCTTCGCCGAACCTTTTCTTTGCGGCAGGAATCGCCAAGGAATGGCTTCGTTGGTCAATTTCCTTTTGACTCATCCAGCGTTCACCTTCGGCAATTCGGTTGTGTTCGGTAAGAGCTAGAAATTGGTAGTCGTTGTCGCGATACCATGCGATGATGGTTTCGGGAAAGTTATTACCGTCACTCCAAAGAGAATGCGTGTGCAAGTTACCTTTATACCAACGCGGCTGGGTCTTAGAATCAAGGTTACCTTGAACCGGGCTGTCTGCCGAAATTTCAGGTGTCGATGTTAAAACGCGGTCAGAAACTTCTGGGTTTTGCCATGCCAAAGCGGAAGCGGTTGAAATGAGCGAGCCAGTTCCGACAAAGCAAACAGCAAGTGTTTTTAGCAAGCGATGAAGCATTCGGGAGTGGTTTGAGGGATTCAGCATTTGCATGGATGAGGTCGCTTTATGAATGGGATTGAACAGGCCGGCGCTGGTTCAACGCCTTCAGGGGAAGGTTGGAGTGAATCGGAGTGGAGTGAATCGGAGTGGAGTCACCCTGCCTGGTAACATCTTTGATTTAGGCTGGGTCTGTAAGTAAGGTTGCCGTCTGGCAGGAGCGGGGCTTTGTTGTCCATTTTTTGCGTTGTGCAGGCTAGTTTATTGACGGCCAGTTTACTGCCGGCATTCTTATTGTCAGCATGGGCTGCGGGCAGCCACTGGCTATTGTGAACCGTCAACCGACGGATTGCAAACCCGTTTGTGATCGCGAACAACTTGGATGTCGGCCAAGTCCCCCTTATTTTCCCAGGCGAACGTTTAGAAGCTGTGAATACTTTGCGAAAATTGCGTGATAGTTTGCGCCTGGCAGACACTTTCTACGAATTTCAGTAGGGCTAAACAGGACCTCCGCCAGTGTTCAAGAGGTCAGGTCGGCCTGACGGTAGTTGTGAACGACTTGAATGTGTCGCTGGAATGGCCAGGGTGTTGTATTGGTTCGAAAGATTGTTTTAGGATGTGTGGATGCCTCATTTAGTTTATTTGACTGCGGGCGCAGCTGGCATGTTTTGCGGTAGTTGTATGCATGACAACACGTTGGCTAAGGCGATGTTGAGTGAAGGTTGGGATGTGACCTTGGTGCCAACTTACACTCCGATTCGGACGGACGAAGACGACCAGAGTGTGGACCATGTATTTTTCGGGGGCATCAATGTGTTTCTCCAGCAAAAGATTCCGTTGTTTCGCCATCTGCCAGGGTTTATGGATCGGTGGTTGGATCAACCGTGGTTGATTCGCCGCGTGACCGCCAAAGCGGCAGATACGTCGCCTAAATTCCTGGGTGAATTGGCGGTGTCGATGCTGAAAGGTAAACACGGCTTTCAACGTAAGGAAGTTCGCAGGCTACTGGATTGGTTGAAACGAGAGATCAAGCCGGACGTTATCGTCTTGTCGAACGTGCTTATCGGAGGCTGTGCCGAGGATTTGCAGCGGGAATTAGGAGTCCCTGTGATTGGAACCCTTCAAGGAGATGACATTTTCTTGGAAAGCCTGCCAGAGCCGTTTAAGGGCCAGGCGATTCAGTTGGCAGGTAAAGTCGCCAATCAATGTGACGCTTTGATTAGCCATTCAAACTACTACGCTGAATTCATGTCAGGCTATCTTGGCGTTCCGATCGACAGAATCAACGTGACGCCATTGGGGATCGAACTGAATGAATTGCTGCATATTCAACGACAACCCAAATCGCCCGAAGATGATTTTACGATCGGGTACCTGGCAAGAATCGCACCTGAAAAAGGGGTTCAGCATTTGATTGATGCTTTTGTCCAGTTAAAGCAATTACCCAATACAACCAATGTTCGCCTAAGTGTCGCCGGTTGGTTGGGAGAACATCGAAAAGCGTGGTTCGCACAACAATGGCAGAAGATCAGCGACGCCAGGTTGGAGGCGTTCGCAGATTTCGCAGGAACGATCAATCGACATCAAAAAGTAGATTTTTTATCGAGTATCGATTTGCTATGCGTACCAACCGAATACCACGAACCCAAAGGATTGTTTGCGTTGGAAGCCATGGCGGCAGGGATTCCTGTTGTGGTTCCAAACCATGGCGCGTTCCCCGAAATGCTATCGTCCACGGGTGGCGGCCGTTTGTGCCAGCCTGCAGTGCCAGGCAGTCAGCCTGCGAGTAACCCGCAATTTGGAATCGCACAAGTACCTTCTGAGGGAATTGGTAGCCTGGTGTCGGTCTTGGCAGCATTGAGTGCCGATCCGAGCGTTTGTCAGGAAATGGGCTCAGCAGCTAGGCAGGCGGTGGCAGCGCAGCGGAGTGCTGCGGTGATGGCAAAACAGACCATACAGCTTTTGCAAAAATACATGTAGGGTCAACATCGCTCGGTCAACACAGTGCGCTTTTATTAGATACTTAGCTGAGGTAGGCGTTGGCGAAATTAGCGAGTGGCTGATTCAGTGAGTGGCTGATTCAGTGAGTGGCTGATTCAGTGAGTGGCTGATTCAGGGAGTTGTTCCCAAATCATTGCTCGAATTTAAGCGTAGCCCAAAAAGGTCGCAATCCCTCTGGTTTGGCGGCACCAGGCGACTGACGCACTTCGGCTAAACCCGTAACCTGTTTGCAGACGATTTCTAAGTTTTGGCTAGTTTTTCTGCACGATCTTGAAGTCGAGCAGTTTTAACAATGGAATAAGTGTGGTCTGCAATGTCGCTTCATGCTGTTCTTGGAATTCAGCAAAGGAATCACTGTTGAGGTTAATCGTCTGATTGCCGCGAAATTCTCGCAAGGATGTTTTGCCATCGCTTCTGACATGGAAGCGGAAATAAGTTCCCAGTGGCGACGAATGCAAGGTGATCGTCACACCTGAATTGGGACGATCCACAACTTGTAAGACTCGTTTGTTTCCGCCTGTTTCGGCCACCGAAAAAGACATCGGCGAATTCTGGACGCTTACTTTCTCTGCACCCATGTCGATCGAAGCGCTGATTTCTTTATGGTTGATGCTAAGCGTATTCTTGTTTGGCGTATTGTTGTAGCCATTGTTGGAACGACGAACACTTGGATCGTCCGGAAACTGGGCCCTGAAGCGATCAAACAGGATCAACGGGTACGATTCATCGTCTAAACTGAAATCTGTGGGTTGCACCAACCAGCTTTCTGGCAGTGATCGATTGCCAATATCTTTCTTGACCGCGTCAAAGTGCTGCCTAGGCGTCAAGCCATCGAAGGGTAGCTTCCAATTTGCTCGATCCACCACCAAAGATTTGCCATCGCTTGTTAACTGAAGCAAGGTCGAGAGTTGGCCTTTGACTTTGGAGAATTCGCCTTCGGATTCAAAAAGTTGCTTGGAATCGACCGTATCGAAGGTGATTTCAACGGTCTGCTGCTGGCCGCGGGCCAGTTCGGTCCATTCTTTTATGGCAGTCGAAGTAGGCTTCTGAGTTAGACTAGCGAGCCGATTCCTTAGTACCTCTACCGCCTCACTGTCTTTCGAGTCGTCGGCCTTTTCTTCTTCGGTCCGCAGTGCCCAAACGAGAAACGACAAGTTTGCCGTCAAATCTTGCGGAAGTACGATGGACTTGACCGTCTTGTGAAGTGGTTTTTCCTTGCGAGCGAGTAGTTCTAAAAGTTGGTGCCGAAATTCGGCTGGCTGTTGTTGATCCACAATTAAATTCACCATCGCTAGACGCTTTGCCGGATAATCGGCCTCCAGTTTGCGAACACTTTCTACGCGTTCGTTGAAGTGAACGGATGTCATTTTTGTGGAAAATTCATCAACGACTTTTTGGACCTGATCAGGAGCCGCGGATAATAGATCAATCACTAAAGTGCGAACCGAAGGCGCGTATGCGGTTTCAGGTGTGATGATTCCAAAGCGGCGAAAGATTGGGAACAGGCGATCTTCGCAATAATCAGACTTCCGTAAACAAAAGTCATTAAAGTTCGCAAAGTGTCCATTAAAGAAAAAATCGGCATCAGATTCTTGAACGATTAGTCCAGCGCTGCCACGATCGTGAAACAACAAAAAATAGTCTTCATTATTTGTGATACTGACACGGATACCATCGCCATCATCAACGATTTCAATTTTGCGTTTCTGCCCTTTGGTTTCTTCCAAAACCAACGACGCATCCTGATCGCGTTGGATTTGGCCACGAAGTTCAGGTGATTGCAAGTGGCATTGGTATCGATTGTTGCCTGACACCGAAGAGTGGCCACCATAGCTTTTGGCGGCTTGTCCAATCGAATTCCTTAGCTGATCTGCCTCTTGGTAGCTGTGCGGAATGTCAACCGTTAGTTTTCCGTCATCCTGTTCCAGTTTCACTAACGAAGGAATCCCTGCGCCGACACGTTCCAACACATTATTTAGTTTCGCGATGGAAACCTCAGGGATCGGATTCGGAGCAGAATCATCCGTAGCTTCGCCGGCAGCGGCTTGTTTTCCAAACAGACCCAGCACCGCTTGTTTCAGTGCCGCTGGAGCGACTTTCGCCTCTGCTATTTGATACGCGACGACGGATTGGCCGCCCGCAAGTGTGGCTATCAATGAGAAGACAGGTAGAAACCATTGAAGGCCTCGCATGGCATTTTTCCAGTTGCAATTGCGGGACTGCAAAAAAATAATTTGATTTCGCGGCACAGTACTACCTTGCTAAAGATATTCGAAGGTTGCTAGACCTATTGTACCGGCATCGGTGTGGATAAGCGAACCGTTCTTTCGCCACTGGGGAACGGATCCCGCAAACAGATGGGTCCGGAAATTTGTTATTCTAGTGAAAACCCGCGAATAAGGGCGTCTTCATCGTACAGACGTAGGTGGCGATAATAGACTTCTAAGATCAGAATGGACATCGCCGTATTGAAGAACCGCCCGCCTTCGGCCGACGTCTTCCTGTCTTCAAAGTACCAACTGCCACGCTGATGCCCTTTGATGTCTTGCGTGTTGATTAGGAAATCGCGCATCTGGCGGTTCCAATCTCTCCAGATATCGCCACCAAAGTGGAACATCACGATGGTAGCATAGTAGTCAAAATAGATGTTTTGGGCCGAGACGCCATGATCGAGCAAAAAATTCATGCCGTTTCGCATTTCATCGCCATTGCGATTCCAGCCGTCATAGAAGCGAAGTAACGTTCCAATCGCTGTCGGGACGGCTCTAGCTTTGTTGGGGTCTTCGCCAGTATAGAAAAACGTGCCTCCTGGGCTCACCTCTTGCGAATTGACAAACTCGGTCGCTTTTTGCAACGTTTTTTCAGGGACAGCTAAGCCTGAAATTTTTGCGGTCTTTAACGCCATCAATTGCCAGCCTGTCACATTCAGATCACCCATTTGGCGGGGCAAGTAGCGCCAACCACCTAGCGGATGCTGCGCACTGACTATAAAGTCGACCGCCTGCTGGGTTGGAATTTGCAACGCGGGGTCTTTGGAAATGGCATACGCTTCGGCCATCGCAAGTGTGGCAATTCCTTGGCCATACATCGAAGAACTGGTCAACTGAGTTAGGTCGCCGTTACGTGATTCTTTGATCAGATAATTTAGGCCTTTTAAAACAGTAAACTGATACTCGCTCTCATCCACATGGTTGTGATTGCGGGCCAAGAAGCATAAAAGTGCCAGGCCTGTTGCTGCTGTCTTAGATGCGGAGTTACCCGAGTTGGGGCAAGTGCAGTCTTGGCCATGCTTAAAGCTCCAACTTCCATCAGGCTGTTGATGTTTGGCCAGCCACTGAAGGCCCATGTCGACGGCGTTCTCCGAGGCATCGTTGCCACCGCCCTTTTTCAGCAATTCTGGGCGATTCTCTGCTTTGCGACCAGAAAGGCCGCCGCCAGTTGGGGACGAATTACTGACTTCCAGACTTGGATTCGGGGAATCGATTTTGATTGGCTGTGGACTTGTAGTTTTGTTCACTTTTGGCGATGGAATAATGTTGTCCCGAAGATCTAGATTGTTGTTCAGTAGCGAAAGCGGATTCAACGATTCTTGGATGCTGCTAATTTGAGTATTGAAGTTCGCCTGCTGGATTTCAACTCCATCTTCGACGCCTAGGAATAACATTGGCCCTTGTCCAGGCACACCTTGTTTCACCCACAGGGCCAGTATTAATAGTAACGCCAAATGCATCAGAAGACTGAACGACATGCCTAACAAATCACGTTTGCGATACCAGACTGCGTGAAGGTCGTGGTTGGCATTGGCATTCAGGTCGGCCAGGCCGCTTAATGCCGCCTGCAATTGTTCTTGGCTGCCAGGATCTCTGGCTTTTTGGCGTTCCGTCGTTCTGGCTGTTGCATCATGCCAGTGACCTAGTTGTTGTTGAGGCAACAGCGAAAGAACGTCCGACGATTCGGGCTTGGCTTGTCGCCCAAGAAATGTTGCAAGTGTTGGGTCGTTGCCAACTCGCCGCTGTTTTCTAGCAGCTGAGTTGGTTTGAATGGCAATCCTGGATGATGGTTCTTTGGGGTGAGTCTTCTTGGGAACAGAATTTTGGGTTTTGTTCAGAACGGGAGACGAGGTCGGCGCAGCAGGCAACGTAGTTCGCACGGGCGAATCTGGCTCAAGAGCATCATGATTTTTGTTGGGATGCGTCACATGTGGCCAGGGGTCAGTTGGTCGAAACAGGGTGATCGAGTATTTATTGAATTGGCGATCGGTTTGGGAACGCCGCTGCTAATTCGAGCGATCGGGTAGCCTTGGGGTTCCCGATTCTTGGGAATCCCTATTCATTTTGCAGTATTGTGGTACGTCATCCTACTATCGCATCATCAAACGCGGTTTCTTTACACAGCAAGCCGGTTTTTCAGGTGGATAATTAAGTTCGCGTGATCGATTGGACCTGTGCCGTTTGGAAGCCAGTTCAAATAACGATCTGCCGTGCCAGAGATTGAAAGCAGGCGCAGCAGACGGCTGTTCAGAAGCAGCGAATCTAATGAAAGTAGATAAAGCGACGAACAAAAATGGGTGAACATGGACGAATGTGCAAGCTAAACGTGGTCATATTGCGTTCGCCAAGTCTAGGTTGCACATTGCAGAGATAGGGTTGCACATTGCAGAGATAGGGTTGCACATTGCAGAGACATGTAGGTGTACACCTCTAGCGGTCCGCTAAATCGGATGCAGTCGGTTACGATTGCGCCGGCAATTTCGAATATGTCGATGAGTCACCCAGAGGGATTCGTGAATCGATCGTAGTACCGTTTGCTGCACCCAAGCAATGGTTACTTGACCATCGAATCTTTGAGTTGGAAAACGGCCCAAATCTTTTTGTCGGGGCCTCGGAATGGTTTAAGATCGAACGTGCCTTCGACCGTAATCGACCGGGTTGAAAAGTTAGCCGAATGGTCCTCTCCCATATTCACGATCATGCAATCAAAAAGTGCAGCTCCTGGACCAAAGCAACATTCTTGATTGTCACGAACGAAAACAAACTTCTTGATATCGCGTTCTCTAAAGCTGGGCCGGATAAAACCACGAATGCGAATTTTTCTACCGCGAAGCTTGATCAAATCGTCGGTCAACTGACTGACTTCAAAGGGTTCATCGGGTTTAATGTTGAATTTAAGATGATCAAAATTCAACTCCAAGGTGCCTTCCAATGACCAATCAATCGGCGTTGGCGGAGATTCTACAGGGGGTTCTTCTTTCTCCTGTTCACCGACTTTTTTGACGACGGAATCTTTGACGTTTTCGGTTTGCTCGGACTTGGGCGGCTCGGACTGTTTGCCATTGTTTGCTTGTTGTTTCGTGGCCTTTTCTAATTCGGACTTATTGACCGGGTCTTCTTTCGCTTTCTCTTGCAGCAGGCCCGCGACGACCCTTGAAGTTGGCTGCCCAGCGATGGTTTGCGGCCCCCAGGCCGCCCACGCTGCTAGGGTCAGCGTTGTCACGCAGACAGCCAGATCAGTCTTTCGGCTTGGAGTGAAAATCATGCTTACGTCCTTTTCGGGAAGCGGCTTGGAGTAGAAATCTTCTGAACACTCGGACTGCGCGAGAATGATGAACGCTCGCCCTTCTAAACGTTGATCAATTTGAACTACTTAGTCGACGACGATTTACTCAAAGGAATCGGCTTCGATTTCATACACATAACCGGTGATGTCCTTGGCAATGCGCTCTCCCTTTTGCAGGCGGCGATTCAGCTTGAAAGTGCCATGCACCTTCTTTAGCTGCCAGTCGTATCTGGCCGTCACGCCTTCTGGTAATTTGACCATCACCAATTCGCTGATTTTTGGATTGCCGCCGAAGCAGCAATCTCCGAAATCGCCAACCATCAGAAATTCGGTCATGCCTTCGGTTCGAAGGCCTGGGCGAACGTAACCTTTTAGAAAGATAGGTTTGCCATCAAGTTCAATGGCCTTGTCTGAAACTTGTTTGCCGGGCGCCGTTTCTTTCAAGTCTGCAGCAAACGAAACCCGTTCATATCCTTTGCGGATTTCGGTTTGGTAAACGTAGTAGTGGTACCCTACGCCACCAAATAAAGAGATGGACCCTAACATAAGTCCGAAGATAGCCACGGGTGCGCCGGTAAATTCGTGCGAATATTTCGTGGCGGTCTGGAAACCAATGACGCCAAAGATAATGGCCAACAGACCCAAGCTTACAAAGACGGAGAAAATAAAACCCGTCAAAGAAAGCAAACCGATCACTACCGAAACGGTTGCCGCTTTGCTTAGCGACTTATAGGAATCGACGTCCGACATCCCCTGTTGATCAGGTGACTTGTACGGGGATTGAGTGGGCGATTCTGTCAAGTTTTGAGTGTCCAGACTAGTCATGATTCGATCTCTGGTTTTGGAAGTTGGCGTTGTTGATTTGGGTGTTCGCAACAAATAAAAAAATGCAAGCAAAGTCAACCCAACGCTGTTGTTGGTCTCATGGCTATTGCCGAGTCATTCAAATTGCTGCAGAACGAACATACTTCGCTTATGCCAGCAATCGGCAATCAGGCGACACTGTCTAGCTGAAGCGATTAGCCTGCAATCTAAACTTGCCATGGCCCCCATCATTCTTTGCCTAGCAAAGTACGCCGAAGCCAAGTCAAGCATGCGACCATCGGAGCGAAAAGAATGCGGAACGAAGGAGCGCTTTAGAAACTAACCAGGCGAAACTGCCCCGGCGAACTGTTTTTGCAATCTATCGAGGTCAGATTAGGTATTGAACTAGCATTCACTTTCAAACGCCTAATTCCCACCCTTCTCACCCCACTACGCAAACCCATCTGCTGGTTAAGTCACCCAATGTCGTAGGAGAGATCGCGACGCATAGCGATCGCTACGTATAAGGGATACTAATCCAGACGTGTTAGACTTCAGTTGTCTTACCTTATTATACTGGATCCCTTGCGAATTTTTCAATGAAGTTTGGCTTAACAGAAGAGGCGACTGAAGGTGCCGCTGAACAGAGACCACGCCAAAATCAGCAGTAAAACATTGGCTGCGACGGGAATCCCCAGGATCCACCAAAAGTAACTTTTGCGTAATGCAGGCGGTTCCGGCGGGTTAGAAGGCAGCGGTCTAGAGGATGCGGTTCGTTCCAAGCCAGCGTTCGCCGCGTCAACCGGCAACGCTTTGTTAGTGCTAGGCGTCTTCACTGGTTCTGGTTTGACGGGGATCAGATTTTCGATGTCGTCTTGATTATTGATCAACTGAATCTTAGGTTCCGCGTCTTGAGTTTCCTCGGCCTGGACATACTCGAGCGTCATTCCAGGAGTCGAAAGATCTTGGAATGAAGTTGAAATCGGTTGAACATCGATGTCCGCAATATCATCTAATTGATCCGAGTTTAGTTGTGCGGGCGGCTGATTGGGTACAACGTCCAGTTGGTTCTCGGGTAGCGTTGGTTTCAAGGTCACAAGACGACTTTTGGATGAAACCTGAGAGGCCGTAACTGGTAGGCTGACGGCGCTGTCGGAAACCTGCGATTCATTCGTTCCTCCGCCATTGCCACCGTCGGATTTCGATTTATCTTGATCGTCGTCGTTCTTCAATTTCTTCAGCTCTTGTTCAAAGGTGGAGTCATCGTCTTGGGTATCCTCTTGGATGCCCTCTTCGAGGTCGAAAAAGGCGAGTGCGCGTCGGACGGCTTGGGCATCGACTTTCCGCAGTTCTTCAATTTTTTCTTTGGCTTCGGGCTTCGGACAAACTCTTAAGTAGTTGATAATCGGGACTCGAACCCAGTTGGTTTTCTCATTGGCGTTTTTGAACATGTCCACCAACTTGTCCATGGCTGACCAGTCCTTCCAGCGAGCCAGATCTGGAATGACAAGATCGGCAACTTCGGGGCGGTCCAGCATCAAGCGTATGGCTTGCAGAATTCGCGGCAGTGGAATCACTTTGCTTTCGGTGCCGTGAAAACGCAGGGCGGCAACGGCGGCGTAGGTGTCAACGTAATCCGCTTCTTTATTCCGTAAGAATTTGTCTTCGATCAAAGCGACGCCATCCTCTCCGGCCAAGGTCAAATAGCAGGCAGCTAACGCGTCCAGGGCCGCACGTTCCTTTTTATTATCGCTGGTGATCAGTTTTTCCAGCAGCTTCAAGTCAGCTTTGGAACCGCAGACTCCCAATAGTGTGTAATAAAGGCGTTTGCGATTAATCGTAACCTCTGGATCGGTGATCCATTTCAAAAGATTTTCGTGATTGATGTCCGCCTTGATCGCGATAACGTCCTCGTAAGGGGCCCGCGCGAATTCATCGTAAGCATCGTATGCCAGCAGACTCTCTTCATCTTCCAAGTAGCTGACGAAAAATCTCAGTCTCATCGGACCTTCGGCTGGCAACTTCTGGATGTCCAGCACATAAGTTTTGGAGCGAGGGGTCAACTTCATCGGAGTGCTCCAGGACATCGAGTCTGTGACCACGCCCATCACCAGGTACTCTTGGCCGGCCTGAAAACTGGCGGGCACGATTGTCTCAAACGTCTCTTTGTCTTCAATCAATCCCTTGCCTTTTAGTACCTGTGTCACTTCCAACTTCATCCTCAGGTCAAAGCCTTCTACGGATGAAGTTCCCGGGCCGACTACTTTGGCGATCACAACCGCGTCGGTTGAAAACATTTCCTCGCTAAGTGTTTGCTTGACCGCGCTGCAGAACGGGCAAAGCGCCATGGTTAAATTCTTGTAGGACGCACTGGATGAAGGCACACCGGCCCAATTCGGTGCCGAGTGAGCTGCCGACCGATTCACAGCGGTCCAAGCGATGCTGCCCCAGGTCAAATTGCCGCATGACGCTACCATTGCCAAAGCTATTAGCGGCACGCTTACGCAGGTCGCTACCTTGCATGCTGAAAGAACCTTGCATGCTGAAAGACCTTGGGCAACGACAAATAGGCGGGCAATCATATCGATCTGCACAATCTTTGTTCTTGATTTTAAGTTGTTCATTTGAGCGTACCTTTAATTCAAGCAGCTAAGGCAAGCGTTCAGTGACGACGGTTGAGCTTGGATTAGCAACTTAGGTTAGCAACTTAGGTTAGCAACGCGTGGGGGAGTCGATCTATTTTCTTAAGAATGCGATCGGTCGTACTACGAAACAAACGGGCCGTAGGTTCGCCCCGCCGCTTGTTGATCGATTTCGTAGAATCGGCCAGCAAGCCAAAGCCTTCGCCAGACAGCCGATTCCCTAGCAAGCGGAAAAGTCGGTGCAATTGACTTTACCATGCGACCGGTAACTCCTTAGTGCCTTCGACTTGAAGGCGACTTAGCGCATTGAAGGCGAATTGGGCGAAATCAATATCGGGTTACAAGTTTTCGGAAACATCTGTTCGATAGGCGGAAATTGCGGGCAACAAGCCAACCACCATCGCCAAGATGATGATTGCTGGGACCAGCAACAGCTCGGACGATAATTCTAAGCCATTAAGCCAACCAATTGAAATGCCTGGCGCAAAACTAAACGGATCTAGGACCACGCCAGTGCTTTCCCGAATTTGCGGCCCAACGATTCCATTGGCAAGATGGGCAAGGAACCAACCCACGCAGCCGCCACCCAAGGCCAAAATTAGAGATTCTGCCAGAATTACCCCCATTACGGTGGTTTGACTGGCACCTAAAGCGCGCATTACCGCGATTTCCTGCTTGCGTTCGCTCATGGAATTGTAAATGCTGACCAAGATACCAATTCCTGAAACGACACAAATCATGAATGTCAGTACCAGTAAAATCTTTTGCACTGGTGCTACGAACATCTCGAGAACTGTATAAATTTCTTCGATTGGCAAGACGGCTTGAGCCGATTTTTGGGCAGATTTTGGGCTGAACGACGTCCAGTCCATCTCGCTCTCAAGCCCCTTGCCGCCATTGATGTTGGTTCTTAGCCCATTCAAACTGGCTCCGGTTTCATCGTGAGAACGCAGCAGCAGCGCTGTCAATTCGCGTTGTTCCAACGGCAAAGGAGCCATATAGACAGGGTTCACTGGCGCGAGCGGGTCCGCCGCTGGCGAATCCAGCGGTAGCGTTTCATTCTTGGTCGTTTGACCTTGGTTTGACGCATGACCTTGGCTTGAAGCATGACCTTGGCTTGAAGCATGACCTTGGCTTGAAGCATGACCTTGGCTTGAAGCAGTGTCTGCTGGGATTTCAGGAGGTGCTGAATCGATCCCTTGGGTGTCCGCCGGATCCCCAGAGCCAAAATCTAAGGTCTCTTCTGCGTTGGATCCTAAAAGTTCGGCAATGGAATTTTCGGTTTGGTTATCGAACAAGATCGTCGAAATCTCTTGATTCGTTCGAGGGGAATCATTCACGCCCCCAGGTGCTGGATCGGGACCGCTTTGGGCTTCAGTCGCAGGTAGCGTCGTGTCGTTTTGCGACGGTTCGACTAGAGTGATTTGGCCGCTATTGATTTCCTGCTGTCGTTGTTCCAGCAAGCGAGAAAATTCGCTGTCGCTAATCGGTTCCGCGTCGTCAAAATTGGTCACGTTGAAGCTCTCGTCTTCAAGCGGTTTGACGTGGTCATTCATTAGATAAAAGCCTTCGATATTCACGAAGACGCCGGCATCATTTCGAGTGCCGCTATATTTCAGAATGCCGACTAACTTGAAGCCTGTGGAGTGGACGTGACCGTTGGTGTTGATGTCACCATGAATCGGTCGCACGATGTCACCGATTTTCAAATTCTCGGCTTCCGCCACTTGGCCACCCACGACTGCTTCGAACACACCATTTTCTTCGTTCCAGGCGTCGAACGCGCGGCCGGCAGAGAATTCAAGGTGGGCTTGGGTGTCAACATTGATCTCCAATTCATTGAAGAAAGCTGGTGTCGTTGCGACGACTCGGAAGCGACTATCTTTTCCAAAGGTATCGCCCATGCAAATGGGGATAATCATCTTCGAGTACAGGGAATAGGATCCGTCTTCTTGGATTCGCATCCCTTCCAAAGCATAGTCGTTCCGCGCCCCAGCAGTCATCTGATCCAGCAGCGCAAGTCCCGCTGCGGCAGGAGATCCGCCCATCAATTGATTGTTCAGTTGCTGGGTTTGGTTGACGCAAACTTCCGACTGGAAAGCAAAAGAATGTCGCAATTGATCCTGTCGAACGCCTTTTTCGGTAAACGCCAGATAGTAATCGTAAGGGATCGTTTCCACCGGTTTGCTAAGATAAAAAACCGTATTTAGAACCAATTGCAGGCTACCGCCCTTGGCACCAATGATCATGTTGTAGCCGACGCTTGAGCCGGTTCGAAAATTTTCAGCGACGACTCCATGGATCGTCAAAACCAAGACGACTAGCATCACGCCTAAGGCCATTGAGAACGCTGTTAGCATCGAAGCTAAGCCGCGTTGTTGAACACTTCGCCAAGCGATCTTCCACCAGCTCATAACAATCTGTGCTCCGAAAAAGCAAACTGAAAAAGGGGAACCCATGAACAGGGGACTAGGGAGGCCTAGAAGGCATGAGCCTTGCTTTGAGCGACGACGAGATTCAACTGCGCCAAATTGTCGACCCGTTCGAATTGATCAGCAACGTCCATGTTGTGAGTCACCATCAAGAGAGAAACATTTTCCGCTTGGCACGACTTGCGAATCAAATCGACGATCATTTGTTGGTTCTTCGGGTCTACATTCGCCGTGGGTTCGTCGGCAAGGATCAATTTTGGACGATTCGCTAGGGCTCGGGCAACCGCTGTTCGTTGCTGTTCCCCAACGCTCATTTTGGCCGGTTTGTGATGCATTCGATGCGCTAGGCCAACTTGTTCCAGTAGGTCGATTGCGCGTTGGCGATCGAATTTGCCTCGTGCAAATGACATGCCTAGCATCACATTCTCTAACGCCGTGAAGCCTTTAAGCAAGTTGAAAGTTTGAAAGACGTAGCCGATCTTGTCGGCCCGAATTCGGTCACGACCCGATTGTGAATAATGAGTCAAATCAACATCGTCCAGTGCCACACGTCCTTGGTCGGGGCGAATAATGCCAGCGATGATGTGCAAGGTCGTTGTCTTGCCGCAACCGCTGGGTCCAAGCAGAACCACCTGCTCGCCAGGTGCTACGTGATAGTAAGGCAAGTCCAATACGGCAACCGATTGACCATCCCCTTGGCTGTACGCTTTTTTGATATTTTCTAGAAGTAACATAGCAAGGTTTTCGCATTGCGAGTTGGGAGAGATTCGGATTCCAATTATGGGCTATCGGCAAGGTAATCGCCAAGTAGATGTCAGCAATCGCCAATCGCCAGTAGGTAAAAGCAGACGTCAACCCTTACTTCGCAGTATAGACCATCGAGGGTCAGGTCGGCCCCCTATTGCAAGGTTGTGACAAAACGTAAGGCTGTCCTGTGGCATAAAAACCTAGCAAGATCGTTCTTGGGTCGGAAACAAGCACAAGGGATCGCGATTGCCCTGTCCAGCTTCGCTGGCAGATTGCTGCAGAAATTTCGCCGGCGGCCATTGGCTGTTGTGAAGTTAGGCAAATCGTGTCTGACGCCACCGGCGAATGCTAAAAACCGCGAATGAAAAAAACAATGCCTAGGCCTCGCACTGGAAGTGTGGTTTGGTGTAGGATTTACAGTAATTGTGCCCCTAGCGGATCCGCCGTTGGCTTGCCGTGTTGTTTGGTTTTTCCCCATGCCTAATCGGTGAGAAATTTTCAGCCCAATAAACTTCGGCTAGAACCTAGAGCGGTTTTCCGGTTGTTTAGCGGCAGTGATGCTTTGAAGTGGCTGAGACTTTGAAGTGGCTGAGACTTTGATGTGGCTGAGACTTTGATGTGAGCGGGTGTTTTTCCAAGGTGGCTAATTATTTACTTTACCTTCAATTTGCCGAACTTGTTTGCGTCTGTTGTTGGGCGTCTGAAACCAGATCTGGGTAGAATTGAACATTCTGGAGTCGAGATTCTCGTGTCAAAAAAATTAACAATGTTGTTTGCTTGCTTTCTTGTCGGTGCAATCGCTGCTCCAACCTCATGGGTGAAGGCGTCGAATTTAGACTCGGCAGCAAGCGTTGCCAATCCTCAGGAACAGGAAAAGCAAGAGAAGCAAGAGAAGCAAAAATCGGAAGTTGACGCCAAAGAGGTGGATGAATTTGCGGTGCCGGAGACCGATGACGTGGCGGTTCTTAGGTTGTTTGCGACCGCCTCGATGACTCGCAAGATTTCGTCACGCGAAGAATTTGATAAGCGAAAAGTCGCCGTTGTCCAAACGCTGACGAAAATCGTCGAATTGACAAAAGAATCCAAGGGCGATGACTACTTCTTCGCAACTCAACAGTTGTTAGTGTCACGGATGGGCAGCTTCAATGAAAAGGTCTTCAATGAAGTGGTTAGTTACTTGAAGGATAAGGACAACGTGGATGCGATGGATTTAAGTATTGTCCAGCGTCTTGCCATGTCGGCCCCAGAGGGCAAACGCAAGGAAGTCACTCAGGTCATGATTGCGACCTTGGCTGACATTAAGAATCGATTTAGCGACGAAGCAGTAAGCCAAACCGTTGCCCGGATGGAAGGTTCAGTGCGGTTTGCCGAATTGGAAGGCAATGAAGTCGTTTTGACCGGAACCAAAGTCGACGGCGAGGCGTTTGATGTCAAGGCATTTCGTGGAAAAGTAGTATTGATTGATTTCTGGGCGACTTGGTGCGGCCCTTGTGTGGCCGAGCATCCCAATTTACAAAAGAATTACGCCAAGTACGCTGCGCATGGATTCGAAATTGTAGGCATCAGTTTGGATCGCGACCGAGATGCATTGGATTCTTACCTGGAAGAACACGAAGTGTCTTGGGTTAACCTTCATGAAGACGGTGGTACCAGCCAATCTGCTGAATATTACGCTGTGATGAGCATTCCGACTATGATTTTGGTCGGACGTGACGGAAAAGTCATTTCGACAAAGGCTCGAGGCAAATCCTTGAATCAATTGCTTGCCAAGGAATTTCCTGACGTCAAGGACGCCGAAGAGTCAGCAGAAGAAGCTTCCGACAAGTAGCACGCTTAGTTGGCTGTCACGCGCTCCGTCGCCGATCGTGTTAGGTGTCATCAGGCTTTGGTGGTCTGGCGTATTTGCGGCTTCTTGCAGGTCTTGCCTGGAAGTTGAATCGAATTGCAAAAGTCATCAAACAGGTCAGCCAAAAGCAAGCTATCTAAAACTTAAATACAAACGGCCCAGCCAGAAATTTGAATTTCTGGCTGGGCCGTTCTTCATGCTGCCGATCAGGTTGCATCAATGCCAGTTGGTTAATCGCTATCTCTTGCGATTGGCTTGGTTTCTTTCCATCGCTCGGATGGAATCAGGATCCGTGACGGGTACTTCAGTTTCCCATTGAATTCCTTGTCGATTCCCACTGCGAACGTGCTGAGAGTGATTCTTGCCTTTGAACTCGAACGCTTTTGCGATCGAAATTAGTTTCCCCCCCAATTCCTTGGCGTCTAGGTCTAGTTTAATTGCTTCTAGAACAGTGCCGTCAATTCCGTAGGTTCCTGGTTGAATTGCCAAAATGCCTGCCGTAATTTGGATGGTTTTCCCCTCCGCGTCTTGGATGTCTTTCAGGTCGTCGATTTTAGTCGTTGAGCAGAAAACGAATCGGCCTGCAATTTCATCGGACCAAATCACTTCGTTCAATTTCGCTTGTGTCTTTTCGACTTCTTGCTTGTCTTTTCCAATGATAACCACGCAGGGTAGATTGTCACAAGACGCGACATTCAATCCCAAGCGAAAGTTTTTTATTTTGGGGAAGACGGGACTGGAGTTTGCTTTCACTGGTTTCGCAGGATACTTGGCCGACAATGCGACGATTTCATCGGCCAAATTGCTGGGCGAGTGAAAGCTGAAGTTAGGGCTTCGACCAGCGCGACTTAGCGGTTGCTTTCCGTCGGGCGTCAATAAGCAAAATACGGTGTTTTCCAATTCGCCAGATCGTCCGGTGTAAATTTTTGTTAGGAAGGCCGTTTCCTTTTTGTCTTCGTAGGTTGCTAGGCGAATGCAAACGAATTTTTGGGAGGCTTTGATCAAGGTGTCGTTAGACAGGAAACTCCTGTCCATGTTTTGCTTGCCGGGTCACCACATTCCCGAAACGCCAGCGCATTGCGGGGCCGCCGAAAGTAGCATAATCGGTTTACCCGTTCGCTTTGCCTCGGCCAATCCATCTTCCAAAACTCCGTACCACGCGATGCGGCGATTAACGCCCGTTTCCACTTTGGCAGGGTTCGCTTCGCCCCAGCCAATAGGCAGCAGCATAATGCACCCGATCAAGAACGCTGCGGCGGCGATCGATCTTGTTAGAAATTTCATCTTGTTTCCTTTGAGACAGGAGGGGGTTAGAGATTCTTATGGCCCAACAATTGCATCGAAAAAAGCAACCCAATGGTGACCTGGATAATTAATGTGGCACGAAAATTCATGCCCAACACGAATCAGTCCAGACGATTGTGGGAACCAGTTCGGGTATAAGAACGTCGAGGCCTTGCCTGTTTCTACTAGGTCCACCTGAGCGACGGGGTGAAATATTACGCTGCCTGGTGTCTTAGGCAAGTGTAGACTTTCTGCCAGAGCCGGCAAAATTGTTTTAGGTCGGCACAGATCGGGCGAGAAAAATCCTTAATTGACGCAGGAAAAGGCTAAACTGTGGCAGGTTTGGTCACCCCAGCGCCCCCATGGATTCCCGGTGCGTTCAAACGCGTGTTGAACTATAATTTGGAATGAATTGCCAGTCGCCAGTTAGCAAGTTTCTGTTGTTCGGGCCTGGATTTGCCCTCATTCTCTTTAATTATGCTGACCAATTGTGGTCAGCACGAATCATCGCAAGGACATCGCAATGTCGCAGCCTATGGATCAAAGCGAGATAGGATATTACCGATTTGCCAGCCGCAGTAAGGGCTGGCAAAGTTGGTTGACGTCGTTCTTGTTTCACGGCCTTATTTTGGCGGTCATTGCGATCTTGCTTTATCAAATCCCCAAGGGAGCCGCGCGGGATGATATCGCTACTGGCGGTATCGTGTTGGTAAATGCCGATTTGGAAGCCAACGAGAAGCCGTATTTGGAGAAGGATGATGTCGAGAGTCCTGACGCAACCGATGCCGCCGCGGCCGCTGCTGCAGGTGCCGTCGCCGCCACGGAACAGACCATGTCTTTGGATGATTTGCCGGATCTGCCTGGCTTGGATGCCGCCGATGATGCCAAGGCCAAGGCGACCCAAGCACAGCAGGCCGTGCCGGGGGCTGGCGATTTAGCCGTCCCAACCACTCAGAATGGCGGCGGAAAGATCGGCCAGAAGCCTGTTGGGTTCAGCGGAGTCAAAGGCGTCGGTAGTCGGTTTGTTTATGTGGTTGATCGGTCAGCCAGTATGAATGAAAAAGGACTGATGAAAGCGGCCAAGGCCGAATTGAAAGAAAGCCTGAGCAGCCTGACTGAATTACAGCAGTTTCAAGTTGTTTTTTACAACGACCATCCACTGGCCTTCAATCCAAACGGCGGTCCGCCCAAGTTGTTTTTTGGTACGGAAGAGAACATTGCCTTGGCATTAGATTTTGTCGAACGGACAACGCCCGACGGAGCAACCGTTCATCTTGAAGCCTTGGAGCAAGCGCTAGGTCTGGGAGCCGATGTGGTTTTTCTATTAACCGATGCGGATGATGGGCTGACCCGAGATGAACTGGCGGCCATTGATCGCGCCAATCGTGCAGCAGCAAGCATCAACGTTATTGTGTTTGGCCCTACCGCTCAGCCCACTGCCGCTAACTTGTCTTTTAACCGTTTGACTAAAGAAAACCGTGGACAATTCGTGTATAAACCTTTGACCGCGATCCGTAGACCTTAACAATGTGAAGTTGCGGCGATCGCGATTTGAAGTGATCCCTGGCTGTCTGGTAAGTTTGGAGTTTCCACTGGTGAATGGTTTGTTTTATTTTGTCGCGTTGGCAATGCTGAGGATGCGTTGTGTCCTTCAGGCTTTGGGTTTGAGTTCTAACATGTTTGGTCCCGTTTTTGATTTACGGTCAGCAAAATGCCTTTCCGTGTGGTTTTGTTGTGTCAATTTGGCTGCGATTAGCGTTGCTAGTACTTCGATGCAAGAGAAGCAATCTGGCTTGCCGCAGTACTGGGATGTTGTGGAATATCGAGTTGATTCTAGCGGCTTGAAGAAGAGTATTTTGGGCGTGGTCGCTGATTTGAATCAGCGGCAGCTTGAACTTCAGCTGGAATCGGGGGTCCTGCGCAAATTGGAACGTGCGCAAGTTATTTCAGTGCGACTGGAACATGATCGTGTCTTGGCTGAGGCGGATGGCTTGGCGAATGTAGGTCAATTTGAAAAGGCGATTGCCGTTTACCAGCCGATTATTCAATCGAAGAAATCATTGTGGCTAAGACGATATGCTGCGGCTGGGCGGGTTCAGGCTCAAATGGCTTTGGGGCAATATCGGCAAGCGTGCCTGTCCTTCCTGACTTTGGCAAAATCCGATCCGCAACAAGTACCGTGGGACGCAGCTCCGCTAATCTGGACTTCAGTGCTTTCCAGTGAATTACTGGATCAGCAGACCGTTATTTGGCTAAAGAGTGATGATGTGTTGGAGAATTTATTCGGGGCCAGTTACGGCTTGCAAAATCCCAAGTTCTCAGCGGCCAGTCAAGCGGTGCTGGAAAAGCTATCGCAGACTCAGGAGGGATTTGTTCAGGATCTGGTAATCGCTCAGTTGTGGCGATTGGAAAACCAGCCAACACAGGCTTCTCTAGATAAGATGCAGGCAAAGTTGGGTGAAATGGACAGAGAAATTCGAGCGGGGCCGTTGTTGGTATTGGCGCGGCAGTGCCGTTTGGCGCGGCAGGATCGAAAGGCCGTTCTGCTTTTCTTGGAGGTTAGCACATCCTACCCCCAGCAACACTCGTTAGTACTATTGGGTTTGGATGGTGCATACCTTACGCTAAACAGTCTTAACGATCCGCAATCGGCCATAGTATCGCAGTGGTTGAGGGATCGATTTCCAGATTCGGCACGGGCAGATTCGGCACGGGCAGATTCGGCACGGGCAGATTCG